>Ga0209986_10005430_pt1 | contig 10561 bp, 12 predicted proteins | sample BlataG_FD_183168 | JGI IMG/M metagenome (GOLD analysis project Ga0209986, IMG submission 183168) | Deep subsurface microbial communities from Black Sea to uncover new lineages of life (NeLLi) - Black_00105 metaG (SPAdes) (version 2) | ecosystem: Environmental > Aquatic > Marine > Oceanic >...
CGAGCATACCCATCTCTCCTCCTCGAGCACTTCTCGCAACAGGTACCTGAAACATCAAATAACCCCCATCCACTACCTCAACTCCATATAATACATACCTCACCCCCGCATTTACGCTATCGGGACTTGACAACTAATATCTATTCTTATATAATGGGGTGTCAATTCGGGAAACCACTATTGATAGCGCAGAACTATTGATAGCACAGAATAATAGGAGGTAAAATCATGGAACTAACATCTGAGGCATTAAATAAGTTTAGTGATGATTGCAAGAATTTAATTCACTTGCTTAGCGAGCCAGATACTATAGTATATGAGCGCGATGCAGAGTTAATATGTTTATTAGGTAAAACAATAAAATCATTGACTCCAATGGTATCTGATTTAGAAGATAGCGAGCGGGAATCTGAATTGGTCTGAATTGGTAAGATAGATGGGAATGACGCTAAACAACTTAATCACCGGCGCGGCCAATATGACAAACGCGCACAAGCGCATTATTGCGGAGCTATTGGAACAGAACCCCCGTGCGTCGCTCGAGGACATAGCGCAGCAGTTAAACAATATGCCAGAGATGATGTCGTGCCACCTCGAGATTACCGCTGATATACTAACGAAGTTGGGCCACCCGGCTCGCCCCCCAATCGCCTCTTGCGAAGCAGATGTTGCTGACGCTTCGTTAGCGCATCGGACTCTGTCAGTCGAACTCCTCCGCAAACAACTGGAGCGACGGCATGCCAAAATTCAGGACCGTATCGAAATGTTGCTAGAGGAAGAAACAATATCGCAGGGGCAACTGAAAACGGTTGAGATGCTGGCGAAGATAGACGACGGCATCTGCACCAAACTATTAGACCTAATGAATCAGGAAGCTACGCCGACCTTGCCGCAGGCTATCATAATCACTTGTATGCGGCGGCACGGCGTTCCAGATGCGGATATACAAGTGATTGAGTCGTTCCGAGTAGCTTAAATGACCCTACTTGACTATATACCACAACGCGCATCTGCTCCTAGCTACATGTTCATCATAGGTAGCAACTTACAAGTATTCAAGGGTATTAAATGGCACGAAGAAGCTAAACTTATAGCGGAGGGGTTGCTATATGATGACTGGTCGCTCCTAGCAGAAAGATATCTCCTGTTAGATAGCAAGCCCCTCCGCTTAGACTTCTATCAGAAAGACCACTTGCGCCGTCGTAAGTGCTCAGTTATCAAAAAATCAAGACGTATCGGTTTCACTACGATAGACCACGGTATCAAACGCACACTACGCTCGCAATTCATACCAGTACCGTGCCATATGGTATCTTTGACACAGAAACATACCGAAACGTCAATGCACTTACATAATACGTTTTACGAGCAAATTCCTACTCGCATACGAGCAAAACGAGTACTTGACCGAGTAAATGAAAAGCACTACGTACTATTGGGGGATAAGAAAGGGTCGCATCTTAAATCAGAGGTTCATGCTCATGCCTCTTCCAGTGAAAGCGTTCGCGGTCTGGCCGGAGATGTCGTCATTGACGAATTGGCGTTCTATAAGCACGCTACTGCGGACAAAATCCTTAAAACTGTTACTCCCCTGCTGGGAACCACTTACACACATTACGATGACACCGAACGTAACTATGAAATCGTACTTATATCAACTCACAACGGTGAGCTCACACTATTTAACGACGTGTGTATCGGCAAACATGAATTTGGGCGAAAAGCAGAGTTAGTATCATTACCGTGGACAGTATGCCCGCGTGTATGCCAAAATATACATAATATCGCAGAGGGGCAGACGGTTCACGAGTATCTAGAGGAAATGTGTTGTATTCCAGTTTCCGATAAGGACACACCGTTTCCTCCCCAATTGTATGACCCCCTGCTCGCCGACATTGAATTTGACCAAATCGGTATTCGTGTAGATAGAGACATAGCAGGTAACATAGTACCGTTTGATAGAACGAAGTATGATTTTATCAGTGTGTTCTGGGATTACGCCAGTTTTCGTAGTGAAACGTGTGGAGTTGGGTTAGGCGTTAGAGGGTACAATATTACACCAGTATTATACTTCCGAATGGCTCCAGAGAATTATGGTGGCACTATTGATGAGGATGAGATATGCAGAATGATGGATGTAACTGCTCGCGTACTACGACCTGATTGGCTTGGCTACGACGCTACTGGAGTAGGCGAGTATTTATCTAAAGTACTATTTGACCCGGCATTTGGATTTAAGGAAAATAGGCGACCACGTACAGAGATATATCCATATGCAGGAGCGGCAGAGCCAGTACAGATGAGTTCGGAGTTTAAGAGTTCTGGTGTTACAAAACTTAAGGTGGCTATGCGACAAAAGTTCTTCACTGATTTGCCGCTTGATAGAGAATTTCAGCGACAGCTCAGAATGTTCAAGCGTAGTGTTACTCCTGCTGGTAATATACAATATCGGGCTGATGGCAAAGGGAGAAGGAAAGAAGCGCTCGATGATATTGTAATTGCTTTTATCGGAGCATGCTATCCGCTACATATTGAAAGTCAGCCTATCATTGTTGATACTAAAGTTAAAGATATAGTTGAGATGAATATATATGAGCCAATCCTTGGTAGTAAAGACATTTTCTCAGGTACAACGCGGAGTATCTTCAATTAATCCGTTTCGTATTCTAAGAAAACAAGATATATCAGAGATGCTCGCTAAAATTGAGTCTCTGGAGGAATCTCTAAGTTCTGCATCTATAGGTCATTGGGTTACTGCTGCTGAGTTGAATTTATCTGGTGATGGGCGATGGAAGAAAATACGAGAGCAGGCTATGGCGGGGTGGGCAGCCGATGGCGTTGTTAAGAGAATACATGATAAATATATTGAGTGGGCGCTTGCTGGCGGAGTACGATACTCTACAAATTCAGATGCGGGGTGGGTAGATGCCACTATAAAGCGCTTATGGCCAGATGGATTCTTCCAGTTTTTCACAGATTATTTATTCTACTTCACTATAATGGGAGAGTTGTATTTTCTCCCAAAGTTCAATGGAATAAGGCAGTTAGTAGGATATGAGTTAATATCGCCACTTGAAGTCTTAAATGTCTATAAAGATGCTGCTACTGGGAAGATATTCTTTAATAGAATGTGGCAAGAAACAAATGTAGTAAAATCAAGTGGCGGTGAAACACTAGATGTCACGTTCAATAATAAAAGACAAGCGTACTCTAGTGACGAGGTATTTATAATCAAGTGGAACTCCAGTGCAAATCGAGGACTACCATTTGTCCACCCAATTGTCCACTGGGTAATGGTATATAATGAGTGGCTTAAGGACAGAGCAATAACAAATAGGATGCGCTCATATGCTTTCCTTAAGCGTAAATTAAATGCTCATGCTGGTGTAGCTAAAGTTAAAGCAGACCAATTCGCTTCTCAGCAGATGAAAACTACATCTTATGTACCGGGGCGAAGTGACCAATATGGATTTGGATATAAGGTTGAGAAAATGCCAACTGGAGGCATATTAACAGAAGATGCAGATACAGAGTGGGATACCATTTCATTTAATATACAAGGAGATGACGCTTCTCCTGACGGACATGCATTTAGGCAGCAGGTGTGCGCTCTCACTGGTATCCCAGAGGCTTTACTATTTAATGATGATAAATCTAAATTAGATGCTGCTGATTCACGAGTTGAATCATTGGTTCGTAAGATTGAATATTACAGAGAGATGTTTACTGGTCATATTAATGCAATACTACAGCACTGCCGAAATGTAGAACTTGTTCAATCAAATAGATTGGAAGTATCACTTGCTGGTCGTAGAGTAAATACTCGTGTTCATTTGCACTTCAAGCCAGCCGCTGTGGGTGAACGTCGATTTGTTACTGAAGATTTAAATAAGGCTATGGTAGGTGGTCAAATATCACGAAGAACTGCTATGGAAATATCACCATTTGTTACTGACCCAGAAGTTGAAGAAGAACGGATTAAAGCAGAATATGGTGATGAGATGAATACAGAGTTCCTTGACCGTCTTGGTACTGCAAAATCTAATCGTGATGATGAAGATACAGATAATAAGAAGAAAAGTAAGGATGAGGATGCTGGCACTAGAAGTAAGAAACGTGTTATTAAAAAGAAAGGAGCTGGTGAGAAGTAATGGGCGCTAAAACAAGAGCACATAACATTCGAGATATATTTTATGGTATCAATCTTATGGAGGGAGCAAATCCTGTCAATAATGAAGATGGGACATTTAATATCAGAAATGTGACAGTAATAAAGGCTGGACTAAGTACGAATGGTAACTTTTATTCAGAGAAAGTTCTGAAAGCAGCAGTTCCATTATTCAAGGGCGTACAAATGAGAACTGACCATGAATCAATTAGTAGGCCAGCGTCAGTACATGATGTAGTTGGAGTTATTGAAAAAACATGGTGGGACGTACGAGAAAAAGCTGTCAAAGCCCATATCAAGTTTTCATCTACTGCGGAAGATATTATGACAAAAGTAAAAGAGGGCATCATAGGAGATCTCTCTATTAATGCTTTTGGTGAAACCTTGATAGAAAGTGTTAGCGAAAAAATTCGTCGTACTGTGCAAAAGATTTTGAAAGTGTATAGTCTTGATTTGGTTTGTGAAGCCGCTGCTGGTGGAAGCCTGCATGAGGATTTTCGCAAACATTCACTAATCATCGAAAACGTGAGGAAACAGATGGAAGAATTAGCAAATGTTACACTCGAGGAGCTCACATCTTCTCGTCCTGACCTTGTAGAGGCTATTACAAAGACTGCTACGGAAGCAGCTCTTGCGAGTTTCAAAGAGAAGAAGGATGAGAAAGTTGAGACTCCACCAGCACCATCTGTGTCTAAAGAGGAAATCGGAACTGTTGTCAAAGAGCAGATTAATGCCATATTTAAAGAGCGTGATGAGGAAGCTGTTAAATCAGCTAATACATCTGCTCTTAAAGAGGCAATCAAAACTGCTGTTGACGGAGTTCTGAAAGAATCTGATGTAGATGATGCTGTAAAGGTTTTCATTCGTGAGAACCTTATTCCATTCGCTACAGAGAATTTCAAGACATCTGATACTATTGATGTCAAGAAGTTATCTGAGGAACGAGATGCTGTCCTTAAGCACTTTACTGAGTTGGCGGTTAAGTTAGGTAATAAACCGCCTACTGGTACTCCTGGGGACGGTAAAAAGAAGGCAGGTTTGATGAGTCTCCTGCCACAGTAAGGAAAGGTCGATTTCTTGCTTAGGTTTATATTCAAATTATCCCTTAGGAGGATTAGTAATGCCAGAGTTGAATATTTCTGAATTAACCGACGGTGCAAGCGAAGAAATCTATAAGATCCTTCGTCAGAGTTCTGTTGATAAGCAGCATATGGAGTGTGATGATACATATACATATTATATGTATCGTCCATATTGCGTTGACGGATTGCCTATATTCACTATTGGCAACCACAATGTCGCTGTAAATCCTGCTGCTGTGGGTGATATTGTGTCGGTTATGGTTGGCGGAGTTGTTGAAGCACCAGTCCAAGGCACTAATCCAGTTCCCGGAAATACAGTGTATTTCGCTTGGGATGGTGATGAACCATACCTCACAACTGATGAGGATGATTCAGATGTGGAGTGTTGCTGGGGAATCATAATTGATAACCAGTATCCCATTCATTATGGCGAAAATGTTCTCACTGGTATATACGCAACACTTCATAGTGTTAGGATGCTGAAGCCAGCTTGTAATATTATTGAGGAACGTCAGTAATTTGACGTTTCTAGTGAATCTAGGAGGATTCAAATGCGATATGTTCCCGACAAATCTTTGCTTGTTGCGCTCTGCGAAAGGTATGAGCGTGATTCAGGTACTAGAAACCGGGTGACACAGGCCGTACTCACTGCTTCTGAGCAGGGAGTAGACCTTGACAAATTGCTGCTTTGCAATATTCAGGCTTCACAGTTACTTGCTGGTGGTCATAATCCGAGCTCTCCAGAGTATGATAGACGTATATCTAACGAGCAATATCTTACGGAAATGCGTCAGTCTTTCGATGTAGAGCGAAAAGCGGCAAATCTCAAGGAAGCAGGTCCGTGGACATCGGGTCTTGCACCCTTCACGTTTTTCACAGGGCCAGTTCCTCTAGAGTATCGGAAACTTATTCCACCCGATGCTTATGAGGGTGCTCAGTGGAAGAAGATTGTTACAATCGCCAATATCCCTAACTTCAAACTTCAGACTCGTTTGAGAAGGGAAGACTTGGGACGCTATGCAGCAGTCCCTGAAGCTGGCGAATTTAACACATCTGCGATTGAATCGTATAGGGTGTTCTATCGTGTCTTCAAGTATGGATTGACAGTATCTCTCACTTGGGAGATGATTGTCAATGATGATTTAGATGCTTTCAATGATTTGATGCGACAGTTAGTGCTATCAGGTCTTGATAGTATCAATGCATACGTATGGGGAACGATAGTTGGTAATCCTGCGATTTGGACAGGTAATACACTGTTTAATCTAAACCATAATAACCTTATGGGTCTAGCACTCAGTGTTGCTGCGCTTGGAATAGCACGTGCGATGATGAATCGCCATGTTTCCGCTGGTGGAAAACCAATCACTGGTATTAATCCAGCAATATTGGTTATACCTCCTGAGCTTGAGCAAACCGCAGACATCATTCTTGATTCTAGTGGTATGCCTACTGCTCAAATGTCAGCTGGCGTTGTAAATCCTGAGAGAGGTAAACTTGAGAAGCTCATGACCCGGTACTTAGTAGATGTAGATGACTGGTATCTATGGGCTACTCCGGGTTCATCCCCAGTGATGGAGATGGGATTCCTCTTTGGGCAGGATACTCCTACAACTGATATGAATGAGCATTGGGAGGATGAAACAATCCACTATCGTGGAAAGTTTGCTTGCGGACATGCTTTTGTTGGCTACAAGGGAGCTTTACTTTCGACCATAACAGTTGGAAGTTCATAAGTAACCTCCTGTACTTTTAGATGTGTGGTAGGAGGTGGCAGAAGAGGCCACCTCCACCACTTTTAATTTTAATCCAAGGAGAGTATGATATGTTACTTAAAGTTACAATTGTAGAGGGAATGGGAATAGTTACATGCCAGATGCCAGCTTTTCAGTTAAATGAAGAGCAGAACAAGAAAAGTATCTTTGCTGCTGAAATGACACCAGCTCTCAAAGAACTTAAAGATTTTGGTATGATAACAATAGAGAAGGCCACACTCAAGGATTATCGTGATTTTCTCGTGAAGGTATCTGAAAATGCAGATAAATCTGCACGAAAGCGCAGAGAGCGTCAACTGAGAAAGCAAATATCAACTGGCGGAAGAGAGACAATTGTATTAGGAAGTGGCGTTGTTATGACAGTAGACCCTGGCGATGAGAAACCCGAGATAATTAAGCAGGAAGCTAAGGATGAGTTAGAACATCTTCAGACTACTAAACCACCTCCGATACGTAAAGATTCTATTCCATTTGTATCTGGCACAGGGCATATGGATGAAGATGAAGATGATGATATTCTAAGCTCTCCTCCTCCAGTATAGTAATATAAGGATAAATCATGGGAGCAGCAAACCGACAACTTGTTAGAATATTAGTTCCTGATAAGCGAAAGATTATGAGGAACATACATATTGGCACTGGTGATGGTCACGAGGATATATTCCGTGTGCCTGTTCTCACCGTTGACCAGCAAGTTAGCGGCGACCCTGATTTAACAGTATCGCTCTTTGACCCAGATACTAGTGAGTATCAGGATGGAGTCATATCTAATTTTGATTTTGATAGTAGTGATGTTCAGCTAAGTTCAGCGCCAGCGTCTGGCATAGTTATCATCGCTTACTTTTCATATGTTACGTTTACTGATGCTGAGATAGAGTTGATATTGGCATTGCCTGAGATTGCAAACTGTAAATACTTATGTGCGGCTTTCCTAGTGCAATCTATCATAGCTGATACTACAAGATTTATCTCGTTTTCGCAAGGCGATGCAAGATATAACTTTGATAGTATGGAAAAACGGTTAACAGAACATATCAAAAGATTATGGAATCAATCTACGGTTACAGGTGATTCAATAGCTGTACCATTTAGTCCTGATGTGTTATCAAGGATTGGTTATATATCACCTCCGATTGTAAGAGCGACCACACCATTCTATAGATTTTAATAGTAATGACTAATACGCAAGAAGACATAATCATCAAACATGATACATCTGAGTATCGAGATGCACGTGAGTTCGAGCGTTTCACTATGATTCGCACTATAGCATCAGAACCATATAATAGAGGATTAGTTAAGGGTGTTACACATCCAGTACGAAATCCATATGTAATATGGGGCAAGATTCGTGTGAAAAATCGGTTTGAACTTGAGCATGTTCAGGGAGTATTTGATGATGGTTCACTTATTCTAGAGTACAAATTTGCAATGCGAGACAAAGTTCCGCAAGTGAATGATTTCGTAGAGTTGCACGGCGTTACTGGCCGACAGCCCCGAATAAGATATATGGTCAACACAATTCTCCCCCAATCGTCTATTACGGTGGGGCGCTGCCTTATAACTCCAGTGGGGAATGAAGGTGCTCCAGCGGGTGAAACATAATGGGTTTAGCTATACCATCTGGTCCTGGTCTAGCGAGTCCTCCGATAACTGGCAAGATGTTCAGTATGCGTGTTATTGGAACTGAGCAGTTAAGGGTTAAGTTAACTTTAATGCATACAAGGATGAAGAGGACAAGGTCGGTTGGGATAGATAGAGTTGGCAAATATTTACTTAGTAAGAAGAAGGAAGATTGTAAGGCAGGATTATACAGCGGCAAGGAAGTCGCACCTAATAAATGGCGATATGGTTGGGAGTATTTAGGTGGCCCTGCAATATATGAATTTACTGGTTCTGTACTAAAAGCTCATGAATTAGGTAAACGTGTAAATGCTGATATAGATACGATAGATGTGTTTATCAATCCTGCTGTATCGCCGCATGCTGCTTTAATACATGGTTATATACATAGTACAGCTGGAGCTTTTACATCTCCAATGATGAAGCGATTAGTGAAAACTCGCCCTTGGATGAAAGCGACTGAGGATGAAAAGAATACAGCGATGGCTATATTAATAAAAACTTATCTTGGTGGTTAAATACATAGATAAATGGAAATATTTGTACATAGGTTATTAAGTGAATTAATTTCAGGGAATGGTGCTCGGCTCACTACTCACTATGACCTTGATAAAACTGTTCTTCCGCAGGCTCAATATCCTGTAGTATTTTCTGAGGATAATACTAGAGTGCATTTTGAGCATGAGTTAATTGATATTGAGCGTCCCCTATCTAAGGATATATTCTTGATAGGGAGTATGTCGTCTGAGGAACGACTGGCATCCTATTCGATGCCTATACAAGTTACGGCAGGGGATACGGTAGTTGATACGCATGATAATGCAGTTGAGTTTTCGTGTACAGTGAGAATATCAATGATTTCTGGGCATGAGACTGTTAAAGAGTCATATGCTCAACTGCGTTATATGCAATTGTTTGCCATGCAATCTCTTCGCAATCCACCAACTCAGAATTGGTGGGAGTGGCCTGCTCATCTTATGGGGTTTACTCCTGTATGGGGTGTACATCATGAGAATCTAGCAGGCTTTAACGAAGAGTTAATACGTGGCAAGTGGTTTGGAGCTCTGTTTAAGGAATTTATGGTTCCTTCAGAGCACGTTGTTATTGAAAAACTGTAGGAGGACTTAACATGGCTGATAAAACTAAGTCGCAGCCAAACAGAGCGATTGAAATTTATGTTGGCGGCAAATCAATTGTTAAAGCTATTGGCAATGTCAGTCCTAGCACTGATAGGCCGCTAACAGATGTTAATGCGTATGCTATGCGAACTCCTAATGCAACTATTGCTGGTACTCAGACATACGAGTTATCCATTGATATTCCCGGCGATGCTGATACTACCACCATATACAAGCAGTTGTTACAATCATTCTTTGCTCCAGATGGAGCAGATTTAGATGATTTGTTCAATGCTGGTGGTATATTTCACGCTGAGTTACCTCATGAGGATATTCTCGACCAAGTGCCAATAGTGATAGTTGCTGCCGGTCTTGATGCTAGGTTGCTGGAGACAGGAACACCTATTACAGATGTTTTGCAACCATTTGTATCTGAGGTGTTCTATGGATGTACACTCCGGCAGCTGTTGTCAATTCTTGACCTCGGGGAATCACATTTCAGACGCAACATCACGCTAAAACCATTAATGAAGCATGCTCTTAATGGTCCTGTAGCGATAGATGTGTATAATCATGCAGATAAGGATATTGGTTTATCTCCAGAGGAATGTGCTTTCCAGCTTTCGCATATTCCTCTACGCCTTATTGATGGTCAGTACGCATTTGTAATGGTCAACAATGAAGTCTGGCATAAAGGCTTCTACTATGATGCTGTTAATGGCTTCATAGTATTTGACCAGGATAACGGCTACTGTCCTGAAGATCCTACTGCATTGTTCTTACGGGAAGAGCATA
>Ga0209986_10005431_pt1 | contig 10561 bp, 7 predicted proteins | sample BlataG_FD_183168 | JGI IMG/M metagenome (GOLD analysis project Ga0209986, IMG submission 183168) | Deep subsurface microbial communities from Black Sea to uncover new lineages of life (NeLLi) - Black_00105 metaG (SPAdes) (version 2) | ecosystem: Environmental > Aquatic > Marine > Oceanic >...
ACAACAGGGCAGATAGTAAATTTGCCAAGCTCCTAAAATATTATGTAGCCATCTCCAAAAAATATTTCTGGATTTCATTTAAATCCATATTCCCCATATTAAGTGTTAAATAAATGATACACATTTTTTGAAATGAGTGTGAATATCCCCTTGGATAATTTTGGCATGTTTAATGCTATTAATATCTATAGCGGATATTAATTGGAGGAAATCATGCCGAAATTCATGACCCGCAATGAAGATTGGTACATTATTTGCATCACAAAATGGGGAATACGCGGTAATTCAAACTATTTGCCTTCTGATACGTATATTTGTTACGTAAGCGATTACTTAATTATGTGGGATCAAAGAACAAAATAAGGAATGAAGATGGTTATGTCAAAGAAAAAAATTATTATTGGATCAATTATAATCCTGGTAATTGGGGTAATGATTATTTTAATTTCGACGAGAAATAAAGGTGATCAAGGAATTGCGGTGGAAACTGCAAAAGTTGAACGACAAAAAATTGTGGAAACGGTTACTGCGACAGGAAGAATTCAACCCAAAACAAAGGTCAAGATAAGCGCTGATGTTGCCGCGAAAATTACCGACTTGAATGTAAAAGAAGGTGAATGGGTAGAGAAGGGCAATTTTCTTGTTCAATTGGATCGGGAGCGTTTTTTAGCTGCAATGGAAAGCGCAGAAGCAAATTTTAAGGCAAGCGAGTCTAATGCTACGTTGGTAAAGGAAAATATGCTTAAAGCTGAAAAGGATTATGTTCGAATCAAAGAATTATTCGAACAAAATCTGGAATCCCAGGCAAACTTAGACCAAACTTATGCGGCTGACAAAGCGGAAAAAGCACGTTACAATTCTGCGTTACAGCAAGTAGAGCAGGCAAAGGCTGTACTTAAACAAGCAAAAGATGATCTGTCCAAGACCACTATCTGTGCGCCAATGTCCGGAACTATCAGTGAACTCAACAAAGAAGTAGGTGAAATTGCTCTTGGTTCTCAATTTCAAGAAGATGTGATCATGATTATTTCCAAGCTTTCCGGAATGGAAACATTGGTGAATGTTGATGAGAACGATGTTGTTTCTGTGGCCGTGGGAGACAGTGCAACAATAGAAGTGGATGCATTGCCAGATCAAGTTTTCCATGGTTTAGTAAGCGAAATTGCCAGCAGTGCAACAATCACTGGATCAGGTACCATGGACCAAAAAACCGAATTTGAGGTTAAAATTTCTATCATCAACCCTGGCAGAGAGTTAAGACCTGGCATGACTGCAAGTAGTGATATTATTACAGAAACCAGGGAAGATGCGCTTGGTATCCCCATTCAATGTGTCACTGTTAGAACTCCGGAGCAGTTAAAAAAGAAAGAAACAAAAGCTGGTGGTGTTGCTATTGCTGACAGTTCATCCGAAGAAAATTACGTTCCGGATAAAGATGGCTTTATAGAAGTTGTTTTTATCGTGGAAGATGGCATTGCTAAGGCAAAACAGGTGAAAACCGGCATCCAGAGTGAAACTCACATTGAAATTATCGAAGGATTATCTGAAGGTGATGAAATCGTTACTGGAAGTTATCGCGCGATAAGTCAAACATTACAAAATCAATCCCAGGTAGAAGTAAAAAACGTGGATCAGCAAAAATAATATAGGTTTCTGTTATGCGATCAATTTATGAAAAAATTGAATCTTTTAAAATAGCTCTTTCAGCTATAAAGGAAAATAAAACCAGGGGCATCCTCACAGCGCTTGGAATCATTATCGGAATTTTAGCAGTTATTACAACAATGACAGTGGCAAACGGGTTGGGGAATAATTTTAAAGAAAGCATATCTGCTATTGGCTCCGATGTACTCTATGTGTCAAGAATGCCCTGGATCATCACCGGCAACTTTTTCGAGTATCGGAACCGACCGAATTTAACATTCAAGCAGAGTGAAAAATTGGAGCGTCGTTTAAAAAGCTCCCGAGCGGTAAATCCATCAACCAGCACAGGTAAGAATATTAAATATCGTTCCAATGTGCTGGAAGGGGTTCCTATCATTGGAACGACTGAGGATCAGATTGTCGTTTCAACCTCACTGCCGGATTTTGGCAGGTTTTTGACTTCAGTCGATGTGCAGAATAAAAAATTTGCCTGTGTTATTGGCACTGAAATAAAAGATCATCTTTTTAAAGATATTGATCCGATAAACAAAAAGATGAAGATCGGTCGCTATAATTTCCGTGTAGTTGGCATTATGGAAAAACAGGGGAGCTCCGGTTTTTTTGGCGGACCCAATTTTGACAGGCAGATTTTTGTTCCAATCAGTACTTTTATGAAAGCGTTTGGCAGCAGAAACCGTCAATTTGATATAGCCGTGAAAGCCCCCAGTCAGGAATCCATGCAAGATTTCAGGTATGAAATTATTGGTGAAATGCGAAAAATAAGAAAATTGAAGCCAACTGAAAAGGATAATTTCTCCATAAATTCCATGGATACATTGATGAACGCTTATAATAATGTCATGGGTGTGGTGATTCTGATCGGTCTGGTGGTTACGAGTATATCCCTGTTTGTCGGCGGAATCGGGGTGATGAATATCATGTTCATTTCTGTGACGGAAAGAACGCGGGAGATTGGTATCCGAAAAGCGATCGGAGCAAAACGAAGAGTAATTCTTTCACAATTTCTATTTGAAGCTTCTGCGATTTGCTTAACCGGGGGATTATTGGGATTAATAGTTTCTTTTGGTGTGACCTCTCTTATTAACAAGCTTGTACTGCCGGCTGCTGTCTCAATGCCGATTGCAATTATAGCCTTACTGATTTCTATTCTTGTTGGTGTTTTGTCCGGGATCATCCCGGCGTTTAGAGCTTCGCGATTAAATCCGATTGAAGCGTTGAAGTATGAGTAAAAAAATGTTTAAAGTGAATTAAAATTTCTGCAAATAAGGCGAAAAAAGAGGATTAAAAATGTATATCCTTGAAGCATTTAAAATGGCAATTACAGCCATCATGTCTCATAAATTAAGATCTTTTCTTACTTTAATAGGAATTATCGCTGGCGTTGCTTCAATTATTGCCGTTATGACGGGCATTTCTGTAATTCAGACAACTATTGAGAAAGAAATAAGTGTCTTAGGTACCCAGACGTTTCAGGTGCAAAAATGGGCTGCAGCCGGTCCAATCAGTCAAGAAGAAATGCGAAAAATTATGAGAAGAAGACCGACTACGGTTGAACATGCCAACGCGATCAGGGATGGAGTTAAAACAGTTGACCTAGTAGGTTCGGAATTGTGGAGTCAAAACATACACGTCGCAAAATACAGAGATATAACAACAAATCCAAATCTGACCATTTGCGGCGGTACGCCGGAATATCCGGAGAACAATACACATTACGTTGAAATTGGATTAAATATCACCAACGAAGATGTAAAGATAGGTAGAAGTGTGGTGGTGCTTGGTCATGCTGTTGCCGAAAAACTATTTCCGTGGACTGATCCTCTGCAAAAAATAATAAAAATTGATGGCAGGAAATACCGGGTCATTGGCGTAATGGAAGAAAAGAAATCAGCATTTGGTGGTAATTTCGATAATTACCTGCTGATACCGATTACTAAATTTAAGCGAATATATGGAATGCGAGATAATCAGGGAAGAGATCGTTCTGTTAATATAACTGTTCGAGCAAAATCACCTGGCTTGCTTCAAGAAGCCATCGCGGAGACACGGGCTGCAATGAGAATGGAAAGAGGTCTCAAACCACACGAGGAAGACGACTTTACCATTTTTACAAATGACAGTAACATTAAAATATTCAATGAGACCACAGCGGGAATAAAAGTTGGTGCCTTTGTTATTGGAATTGTTGCACTAATTGTTGCTGGAATCGGAATTATGAACATTATGTTCGTATCGGTTACGGAACGAACCAGGGAAATAGGAATCAGGAAGGCGTTAGGAGCGAAAAGAAAGAATATTCTGATGCAATTTCTGTTGGAAGCACTAATCCTGAGTAATATTGGAGGTGTTTTTGGTGTTGCAGTGGGATTTGGACTGGGAAATATTGTAAGTATGCTTACTAACTTTCCGGCTAATGTGCCGCTTCAGTGGGCAATTGTGGGAGTTGTATTTTGTACCAGCGTGGGACTCACTTTTGGCTTCTGGCCTGCATTTAGGGCATCAAAACTAGATCCGATTGTCGCTTTGCGGTACGAATAATTTTAAATTCGTAAAATGATACTCCCCGTTTCGTTTTATTCCCGCTCAACCCTTAAAGTATTGGAGGACCTGATCGGAAAGGTCTTGGTCAGGAAGTCAGAAGAAGGCTTGACTTCTGGAGTTATCGTAGAAGCTGAGGCTTATTCAGGGGAAGATGACCCGGCTTCTTATGCCTTTAGCGGGAGAACGAAAAGAAGTGAAATAATGTACGGGCCGCCGGGCAGGGCGTTCGTCCACTTTACGTACGGAATGCATCATATGCTTAATCTGGTAACAGAAAGAGAAGAATTTCCGGCCGCAATTCTGATCCGGGCTCTCGAACCTCGTGAGGGGATTTCGTTGATGAAGAAAAGGCGAAAGACTGAGGAGCTTATTAACTTATGCTCAGGACCAGCCAAGATATGCCAGGCCTTTGGTATAGATCGTTCTCTCAACGGTGTCTCGCTTTTTTCTTCGAGATCTCCACTTTTTATTAATGAGGGAGAGATAAAAGAGGAAGGAGAGAGAAGAGAGAAAGGAAAAGAAGCGCTAATCTGGAAGTCAAGGATAGGAATTCAGGAGGGAAAGGAGCGGCAGTGGCGAGCCTATTTAAAGGGGAGCCCTTACATCTCAGCTAAATAAGAATCATTTTCCTAGCAAATAAGAATCTTTATATAATTGTCATTGCGAGCCCTGAAAGGGCGAAGCAATCTCACCTTATTCTTTGAATTGAAATAGCAAAAGTTTTATGTGGTTATCAGATTAAAATAAGGATAAAATAAAATCCGATGAAAAAAATTATCGTTCTTCCGCCTGAAATATCCCTGAAAATTGCTGCCGGTGAAGTCATCGAGAGACCTTTTTCCGTTGTCAAGGAATTGGTGGAGAACTCTTTGGATGCCAATGCTTCGGAGATAAAAGTCGAGCTTCTTTCCGGAGGAAAAAAGCTGGTAAGAGTTACGGACAATGGCCATGGAATGAGACGAGAAGATGCTCAACTGTGTTTTGAACGGCATTCAACCAGCAAGATTCAAAGTGTCGAAGACCTCAGCCTGATTTCCACCCTTGGTTTTAGAGGAGAGGCTCTGCCCAGTATTTCTGCTGTCTCTAGGATCGTTCTAAAGACTTCCGATGGAAAAGAAGAAAAAGGTACCCTGATCGAAAAAGAAGGAGAGAAGATAATCCAAACTTCAGACATCGCTTTTCCGCTGGGAACATCCGTTGAAGTCAGAGACCTATTCTTTAATTTACCTGCGCGGGAAAAATTTCTCCGCTCTGATAGATCTGAGCTTAACCTGATTGTGAAATTCATGACTTTTGCTTCCATAGCTTACCCGGAAGCGAGATTTTCTTTAATCCACGGTAAAAGGCAGGTCTTTGATTATCCACCTGTAAGCAGTCTCACGGAAAGGATTTTTCAGGTTTTCGGGAAATCACTTTTAGAACGACTCCTGGAGATTGATTACAGGGAGGATGACAGGCAGCTTTATGGATATGCATCTCTTCCGCCATCAGGGCATCGAGATAGAACCCTCCAGCTCTTTTATGTGAACAAAAGACCGGTAAGAGATCGAACTCTCCTGGCTGCCCTGAATCAAGCCTACAGAGGCTTTTTAGAAAAAGATAGATATGCCGAAGCTTTCCTCTTTCTCTCCTATCCCTATACTGAGGTCGACATAAATGTCCATCCAGCCAAAGCAGAAGTCAGGTTTAAAGATTCCCGCCCTGTTTTTCAGCTTGTATTCCGGAGTATAGAGCAGGCCATTCTCAAGGAGAAGGGAGTAAAAAAGATCTATCCTACCAAGGAAGAAGAAATGGGTTTCAGGATGGAGGAAAAAAGGGGCTTCAGGATAGAAGAAGAAAGAGGCGCGCCTGCTTTTATGAGAGCCAAAGAACGGCAGCGAGAATGGAAAGATTTGTTCACTCCCCTGGCAAAGCAAGAAGAGACATCCCCGCACGTCCTGGGGCAGTATCTGGATATATATATAGTTGCTTCTTCTGAAGAGGGCATAATCATCGTCGATCAGCACAATGCCCATGAGAGGATTCTTTTTGAAAAATATGAAGAAATCGATAAAGAAAAGAAATGGCCTCATAAATTGGCTCTTCTTCCTATTATTTTCGAGCTCTCTCCATCCCAGCTTTTAAGTTTTGAAAATAATCAAGCCCTGTTGGAAGAGGCTGGGTTCAGGGTGGAAGCCATGGGAGGGCAGAGCTTTGCCTTAAAAGAGTACCCTGATATATTTAAGGAAGAGGAAGCAAAGGATATATTTATCTCTCTTCTTGAAGAAAAGAAGGGAGAGCAAATTGAGGATAAAAAAAAGAGACTGTTAGCCACATTAGCCTGTAAGACTGCTATAAAAGCAGGGCAGATTTTATCGTTCGAAAAGATGAATTATCTGGTGGAAGAACTTTTTAAAACATCAAATTCATCCCTCTGTCCTCATGGAAGGCCCATCATTGTCAAGATAGAGAGGAAGGAAATAGAGCGAGGTTTAAAAAGGAACTGAAATTGACAACTTTTTTCTGTTTTGCTAAGATTAACGGGGCCAAAAGCCAGGGCAAAAACGGGGACTGTCCCCATTTTTTTTATAAAATGGAGACTGCCCCCTTTATCTTGCTTGGAATACACGCTCGTCTCACAAGTCTCGGGGAGTAGCGTAGCCTGGTTAGCGCGCCTGCTTTGGGAGCAGGAGGTCGTCGGTTCGAATCCGATCTCCCCGATTACAACTTAAGACGGATAAAGGAACAATCGGATATAGAAGCCGAGTGAGATAGAAAAATATCAAGGATGCGCCTGTAGCTCAGTCAGGATAGAGCAGCTGCCTTCTAAGCAGCGGGTCGGAGGTTCGAGTCCTTCCAGGCGCGCCACCCTCTCCCCTTATTTATCAATAGCTTTCCTCAGAGTACAGTTTTAGTCAAAGTATGTTATTTTAGGTTGTTTTTGTTACTGAAAGGCAAAGGAGTGGCGAGTCTGACACAAGGAGAGATATGTGCAAGCTCATCGGGTTATGAGCCCGACGAGCTACCAGACTGCTCTACCCTGTTAACAGAAGTAGAAGGCAGTTTTTCCTTTAAGCACCATTAGCCGTAATTGGGCGTTTTTTAGCAAAATCTGTTACATATCCGTTACACGGGGATAAATCTATTTTGCTTTCTATGGACGCAAGGGACTTAAAATCCCTCGGAGGCGAGCCTCTGTGCGGATTCGAGTAGGGATTGAAAATTGCCCATTGGGACAGTGATTCGAAATAAGCTTCATATCAAGACTGCCGTCTTGTGCAAATTCATACTGAAAATTCACATTTTCCAAGAGCTTGAGACTGTCTTATACGTTTTCAAAAAGTTGGACATTGTGGTATGATTTTTGATTCATTTTCCTGAAGCTGATTCATGTTTTATCGAAATTTCTTCAACCAATCGCTTCTTATCTTATGTCTCGTTTTGCTTGCCGGAAGAGCCTGGGCTGAAGATCTCTTAAAAAATTCTGAACAGAATAACTCAATCCTACGCGATGTGAACGGCAAACGGTCCATCACTGCCGTTCGAACAGAAACTCCATTGAAAGTCGACGGGTTATTGAACGATCCGGCCTGGCAAAATGCCCGGTTTCAAGGGCAGTTCACCCAGCGCGAGCCAGAAGAGGGGGCGCCAGCATCCGAAAAAACCGAAGTTGGATTTCTCTATGATGAGAAGAATCTTTACATTGGCGTCAAGTGTTATGATTCTGAGCTGGAAAAGATTATCGCCAGAGAAATGCGGCGCGATGCCATTGTCGATGATGATGACTATTTTGAGATAGTGCTGGATACCTATCACGACCACCGGAGCGCTTACTATTTCATAACAAATCCCCACGGAGTTAAGCGCGAAGCGCTAATGGCTAACGAGGGCCGGGACTACAACCCAGCCTGGGATGGTGTCTGGTCATGCAGAGCAAAAATCACCAAGGAAGGCTGGTTTATTGAGATGGCTATCCCCTGGAAAACACTGAGGTTTGCAGAGGAGGACTCATCTGCATGGGGTTTCAACTGCGCACGGATGATTCGCAGGAAGAATGAGCATGTCTACTGGCAGCTCATCCCGCGTGATTTTGGAAGAGGCGCAGGGATATTTCGTCTCTCCGAGGCGGGGTCGCTTCACGGCATAGCCGACGCAAAAATGGGAGGCAATCTGGAGCTAAGGCCTTACTTCTTGGGAGGCATGGAAAACGATTCCAACACCAATTTCGCCACGGATCGTCTGAGTGATATTGGGTTGGACGCAAAAGTTGCACTCACAGCCAACCTGGCTTTAGACCTTACTTTGAACACAGATTTTGCCCAGGTGGAAGCAGACCAGGAACAGGTCAATCTGACGCGTTTCTCTCTTTATTATCCGGAAAAACGAGAATTTTTTCTGGAGGGTGCTGAAATCTTCTCGTTCGGCGGGAGCGGGGGTCACCGCTGGCATAGAGGAGATACGGATATGAATCTTTTTTACAGCCGCCGGCTCGGACTTGTGGATGGCCATGAGGCACGGATACTCGGCGGCGCTAAAATGGTGGGAAAGATAGGCAAATATCAAGTCGGAGTGATGAACATACTGACGGATAATGTCACCTATCAGGAAGAAGATGTAACAACCAAGGTCAATGCGGCAAACTTTACTGTGGTTCGCGTCAGGCGCGATATTCTCCGGCGGGCCACCATAGGAATGATGTTCCTGAACAAGGAAGATTTGCATTCCCCGGACTTTAACCGCTCCCTAGGGCTCGACGGTAACATTCCTCTAAGTCGTTACTTCACCGTTACGGGCTATCTTGCAGCGACATTCGGGCTCGAAGAAACGGATGATGGACAGGCCATCAATATGAACAAGCAAAACATGGCTGGCAAACTCAGCCTGGATTACAACAGCGATCTTTGGAGGGCCTCGGTATTTCACCTGGATATAGGAGCCCGTTTCAATCCGGAAGTGGGGTTTATCCACCGTACGGATTTTCGTTTGAGCAATGCCTCCATTGAATACTCTCCGCGACCCAAAGAATCGTCGGTTATCCGGCAGTTTGGATATCAACTGGAGGGCAGCTACCGTTCTGACCATGATAACAGGGTGTTAGACAATGAGATACAGGCGTCATTTTCCATCGAATTCCAAAACAGCTCACACTTCAGCATCAATATTCAGCGGGAGAGTGAGTTTATCGACTATGACTGGGAAGTTCGTGAAGGTTTCCTCATCCCTGAAGGAACATACACCGGCTTCATGTATTCTTTAAATGCACAGAGCGATAAAAGCCGTGCGATTGCTGGCGGGATTGATATTGATTATGGAAGTTATTATACCGGACACCAGATGAGCTTTGGTCTTGACAGCACCATTACCCGCCTCCGGCGTCTCAGGATGGAGGCGGACTACAGGCACAACTACATCCATCTTCCTGAAGGAAGTTTTCACACGAATACGTTTGGACTTCGCATGTTTTACTTTTTTTCCACGGACCTGTATGTGAAAGCCTACGTGCAGTGGAACGACGATAAATACTACAATGCAGGAAGGGAGAAGATCGTCAGCGACATTCTGTTGCGATGGATATATTCACCGGCCTGCAATCTCTATTTGGCCTACAATGATGCACGGCTGATCGGACCTGGCCATAACGAGATCGTCAACCGGACATTGATGGTAAAGGTCACTTATTTCTGGCGCAAGTGACACTACAGGAAAAAGCGGAAAGCTCAGAGTGGCAGCGCTACCTGGATTTGAATCCGATCTGTGGAATACTTGAGCAACCCTTTGCCGTTTTCATACGGCACCATCAGATGGCACAGAGTCTCATCTTGAGTAGATGATAGACTGAGAATAAGGCAAGGGACTTAAAATCCCTCGTTGGTTATCCAACGTGCCGGTTCGAGTCCTACCCGAGGAGCCAGCTTTTCTGGGGAAAACACCAATCTTCCGTTTAGTCAACCTTAGCCAAAATCAGGCAAGTTTAGGCAAATTCTGATACACAACTGACACGCGGGGAGAGGTCTGTTTTTCTTGTTTGACATCTAATTTTCCCTTGTGATATAAGCTAGGAAGAAAATAGACAGATAAATATCAGCAAAAAGTGGAAAATAATTTCTAAGCAAAAAAGTAAACTATTAATGACAAATAGAATTAAGGGGGTCTTCCAGTATGAAAATCAGTGATGTTTTAATTTCTTATAAAAGGTCTGATCTTAATCGTCTTGCTAAGGACAAAATTGCAAATTATATAGGACTTCCTGTAGAAATACTTCGAGATGAGCTATGCAAGGTTTTAACTACTTATGATCATATAAAGAGAAAGATACAATTCAGGAAACCTCCAGGCTATACAATCTTAGATATTATAGTGCATCGACCAGACTATT
>Ga0209986_10005432_pt1 | contig 10556 bp, 8 predicted proteins | sample BlataG_FD_183168 | JGI IMG/M metagenome (GOLD analysis project Ga0209986, IMG submission 183168) | Deep subsurface microbial communities from Black Sea to uncover new lineages of life (NeLLi) - Black_00105 metaG (SPAdes) (version 2) | ecosystem: Environmental > Aquatic > Marine > Oceanic >...
TAATCCATTGCCTTGGCCAATGGAACTGGGAATGTTCTTACTTCTTTGGCTTGCCTTTTTGGGAGCTAGTCTAACTAATAGGGATGATGGTCATTATAAAATTAGTATACTACATAATGTATTACCTGAGAAAGTTCAACGGGTAACAAATATTTTGAACGATTTATTGAAACTTACTTTTTTAATTATCTTTGTCTATACAAGTATAAGAGTGTTCCCACGTCAAGCGACAAGAAGTATGACTGTATATTTGGGTATCAATAAGGCATGGCACACTTTTTCTTTGACTGTTGGGTTTAGTTTCATGGCATTATTTGTATTTAAAGAATTACTGCTAAAATTAAATAAAACAAAAAAAAGGAGCAATAACAACTTATGAATTTTATTATTTTCTTATTTTTAGCTTTAGCAGTATTGATATTATTACGCATGCCTATTGCTTTTTCATTAGGGATTTCTGGATTATTATATCTGATACTTTTTCCGGGTGATACGAATACAGCTGCTTTTTTAGATAGCATGGTTAGAGGTATTCATAGCTATACGTTTTTGGCTGTTCCTTTTTTTATCTTAGCGGGTCGAATGATGAATTCAGCGGGGATAACAGAAAGAATATTTAATTTTGCAATGAGCTTAATTGGTCATATTAAGGGCGGTTTAGGTCAGGTGAATATTCTTGCTAGTATTATTTTTTCCGGTATGTCGGGAGCAGCTGTAGCTGATGTTGCTGGCTTAGGCCAGATCGAAATAAAAGCAATGAAAGATGAAGGCTATACTGCTGAGTTTTCTGCATGTATCACTGCAGCTTCTGCAACTATTGGCCCAATAATTCCGCCAAGTATTACAATGATTATTTTTGGGGTTTTAACCAGGACATCAGTAGGTAGATTATTTATTGGAGGGATAATACCTGGATTATTAATGGGAATATCATTAATGATTTTAGTGTATATAATGGCTCTTCGTAGTCCAGATGATTTTCCTGTAAGACCTACACCTACCGCTAAAAATATTTGGATTAGTTTTAAAGGGGCTTTTTTCCCCTTATGGACTCCGGTAATTATATTAGGAGGAATTTTATGGGGGATAGTTACTCCAACAGAAGCAGGTGTTTTAGCCGTAATTTATGCCTTTTTTTTAGGTGTTTTGTACCGGAAGGTGAATCTTATAGAATTTAAGCAGAGTTTAATTGATACCTCCAAACAAATTGGAGCAGTTATGTTTATTTTGGCAGGAGCGAGAATATTTGGTTATGTAATGACTATTCAACAGATACCTGCTTTGCTATCAACATGGATGATAAATTTTACAGAAAATCCAAAGATTGTATTATTACTGGTTAATTTTGCATTACTTTTTTTAGGTATGTTTATGAATTCATCTACTATATTGATATTAACCATTCCTATATTACAACCACTTTTATCTAGTTACGGAGTTGATATGGTTCATTTTGGTGTGGTTATGACATTAAATGTTATGATCGGGATGCTTACACCTCCTTTAGGTGTTACTTTATATATTTCAAGTGATATTGCAGGAGTTCCTTTTGAAAAAATTATACCACACATAATACCTTTTTATATACCACTGTTAATTGTCTTATTTCTAATTACTTATATTCCACAGTTAGTGCTTTGGTTACCAAATTTATTAATGCCTTAATTAATTATGTAATGTTTCTAAGCATATCAAATAGATCTGAGAATATATTTTTTATTTTTTATGAGAAGCACAGGTTAAGGGGGCGTTGATTATCACCTTTGCTTGGGGTATAAAGGGAGGAATACCTATGAAGAACGAACTATTTGATTTAAGTAATAAGATTGCTTTAATCACAGGATCTGGCCAGGGATTAGGTTTTGCCATCGCGCGAGGGTTGGGCAAGGCTGGGGCTTCCTTAGTCTTAAATGATATAAATGAAGAGAAACTTGATAGAGCTGTTTCAACCCTTTCCAAAGAAGGGATTACAGTTTATGGTTGCCCTTTTGATGTTACTGATAAAAAACAAATTCACCAACAGATTTTGGCTATAGAGAAAAAAGTAGAGAAAATTGATATTTTGGTAAACAATGTTGGAATACAAAGACGAGGACCGCTAGAGACAATTGAAGAATCTGTCTGGCAAGAAGTAATTGACGTTAATTTGAACAGTGTTTTTCTGACCAGTCAACAGGTTGTTAAGGGAATGATTTCTCGGAAATCAGGGAAGATTATAAACATATGTTCTCTCCAAAGTGAGCTTGGAAGATCAACAATAGCTCCATACGCAGCCGCTAAAGGTGGTGTAAAAATGCTTACTAAAGCTATGGCTGTAGAATGGGCGAAGTATAACATTCAAGTTAATGGCATAGGCCCAGGATATTTTATCACAGATATGACTCGAACTTTAGCTGAGGACCCTAAATTCGATACTTGGCTTCAATCTCGAACACCAGCAGGTAGATGGGGGGATCCTTCGGAGTTAGTGGGAGCGGCTATTTTTCTTGCATCTCGCGCATCGAGCTTTGTAAATGGCCAGATAATATATGTAGACGGTGGAATACTTGCATCCTTGTAGATGCACTCAAGTAATTTAAGGGTTAATACACTTATTCCAAATTTTTTCCTTACTCAGCAAAATTGCTATTTATTCTGTATTTTTAATCTATATTAATATATTTTTATGCTATTTATAAACAATTTAGTCTTAATTTTTAAATAAAACAAACAGGTAATTCGAGGGTTTGACAAATTTATAATTTCTTATATAATATAAATGAAGATATAAATAGAATAAGATTCTACAATATAGAAATAAATTAAAGGGGGAAAAGGTGAAAAAAACAAAATCCAATTACCCTATAAAAGTTCTAAATAAATCCCTCTCCATTCTCGAGACCATACTTCAACAGGGTTCCGCAAAATATTTGGTTCGTTTATCTATCTAATATAGTCATAATAGAAACTTAATTATTAATTAGAAGTAAAATAAAAAGGAGGCCATTCAAGTGAATAAAATCCTTGAGAAAATCGGTGAACTCGGGATTGTTCCTGTAGTTAAAATTGAAAAACCTGAAGATGCTCTTCCTCTTGGGAGAGCACTTATTGACGGTGATCTTCCTATTGCTGAGATTACCTTCAGAACTTCTGCTGCAGAGGAATCAATTAAAACCTTAACCAGAGAACTTCCGAAACTTTTAGTTGGAGCAGGGACTGTATTAACAGTTGAACAGACAAAAAAGGCAGTTTCTGCAGGTGCTAAATTTATTGTTTCACCAGGTTTTAACCCAAGAGTAGTGGATTATTGTATAGAAAATAGTATTCCGGTAACTCCTGGTATAAATAACCCAACTCAAATTGAGATGGCTCTGGAGAGAGAAATTGAGGTAGTAAAGTTTTTTCCTGCTGAAGCATCAGGAGGATTACCACTGCTCAAATCTATGTCAGCACCTTATACCGGGATAAAATTTATTCCCACAGGAGGGATTAACCAGAATAACTTATGTTCTTATTTATCTAACAATAAGGTTCTTGCCTGTGGTGGTAGTTGGATGGTAAAGCCCGAACTCATCTCTTCGGGCAATTTTGCTGAGATTACCAGACTTACCAAGGAAGCGGTTTCTATAATGCTGGGTTTTGAGTTTGCCCATCTTGGAATAAATGAGGAAAATAGAGATAAAGCTCTTAATTCTGCAAACCTACTTTCACATCTTTTTTATTTTCCTATAAAGGAGGGAACGAGTTCTATCTTTGCTGGTTCAGGATTTGAGGTTATCAAAAACAAATATTTTGGGAAACATGGTCATATTGCCATAGCTACTAACGATATTTACAGGGCAATAGTTTACTTAAAAATGAAAGGAATTTCAACTCTTCCCGAGACTGCTAAAGAGAAAGACGGTAAACTTAAAGCAATTTATATAGATCAAGAGGTATCAGAATTTGCCATTCATCTTTTGCAAAAATAATTTTTGAAATGGAGGAAATAATATGCAAAAGTATATTACTTTTGGTGAAATAATGTTGAGGCTTAAACCACCCAATTGGGAGAGATTTTTTCAGAGTCCTCTCTTGGAAGCTACCTTTGGAGGAGGGGAGGCAAATGTAGCCGTTGGACTGGCCCGATTTGGTTTGAATGTAGCCTATGTTTCCGTAATCCCTAATAACGCAATTGGAGATGCTTGTGTTAGAGAACTAAGAAGACAGGGTATAGATACCTCACTTATTGTAAGAAAAGGAAACAGGTTGGGTATATACTTTTTGGAAGCAGGGGCTAATCAAAGACCCTCTAAGATTATCTATGACCGTTCCCATTCAGCTATTGCCGAGGCGGGGCCTGGTGACATTAACTGGGACAAGGTATTTGATGGAGTGAGTTGGTTTCATATTACTGGAATTACTCCGGCTATTTCTCTTTCGGCCTCAGAGCTTTCCTTAGAAGCAGTGAAGAAAGCGAGAGAAAAAGGCATTACTGTTTCCTGTGATCTTAACTTTAGAAAAAAGTTATGGAAGTATGGGAAGGCTGCGCCTGAGGTAATGGGTGAGTTGGTTAAATATGTTGATATTGCCTTAGGGAATGAAGAAGACTGTCAGAAATCTCTTGGTGTTAAAGTGGATATAGATGTAGAGTCAGGAAGACTTCAAACAGAAAGGTATAGAGAATTGACTGAAAAAGTTCTTAATTTATATCCCAATATTAAAAAAATTGCTATAACTTTGAGGGAAAGTTATTCTGCAGACTACAATGGATGGTCAGCAGTGCTTAATAATCAGAGAGAGTTTCTTATTTCAAAAAAGTATGAAATTCATAATATTGTAGATAGGGTAGGAGGAGGAGATACTTTTGCGGCAGGTTTGATTTATGGTTTGAATAATTTAAGCAGTGATAAGGAAGCTCTTGAATTTGCAGTTGCAGCATCTTGTCTCATGCATTCCATTCCCGGTGATTTACCTTTACTTTCAATAGAGGAGGTAGAAAGCTTAGCTGGAGGAGCAACCTCAGGTAGAGTACAAAGATAGTACTGTTACTAAAACCAAAAAACAGGTTAAGTTTTAGAATTTTATTTTTTAAAAATTGAGATTTGGAGGATATATGTCTAATAAGCGACCAAAAGTAGTGATAACCGATTGTGATCACCCATCTGTAGAAATAGAAAAAGAAATATTAAGTGAAATTGATTCGGAGTTTGTTTTGGCTCACTGCAATACAGAGGAAGAAGTGATAAAAGCAGCCCAGGATGCCGATGGAATAATTAATCAATATGCTCCCATAACCAGAAAAGTGATTGAATCATTGAAAGGATGTAAGGTAATTGCTCGCTACGGAGTGGGAGTGGATAATATTGATGTGGAGGCGGCTACTGGATATGGGATTATCGTGGCGAATGTTCCGGATTACTGTGTTGATGAGGTCTCTACTCATGCCCTGGCTTTAATTTTAGCCTGTGCCCGAGGAATAACTTTATTGGATAGAAAGAGAAGAGAAAAAAGATGGGATTTCACGCTGGCTAAGCCTCTCTTTCGGACTCAAGGTAAAATTCTTGGTCTTTTTGGCTTGGGTAGAATCGCTAGGATGGTAGCTCAAAAGTCTTTAGGATTTGGCTTTAAAATTATCGCTTATGACCCTTATGTTTCCAGAATTGATGGGGGAATAAAGTTGGTTGAATTTTCTCAGTTATTGTCTGATTCGGATTTTATCTCCATTCATTCTCCACTTACCGATGAGACCAGACATTCCTTTGGAGAAAATGAGTTAAAAACTATGAAAAAGACTGCCTATTTAATAAATACTGCCCGCGGACCTATTGTTGATGAGGAAGCCCTTTATAAAGCTCTTGAAAAAAGATGGATTGCTGGAGCAGCTTTAGATGTAATGGAGAAAGAACCACCTGATTGGAAGAATTCTCTACTGAAATTAAGCAACTTGATTATTACTCCCCATATCTCTTTTTATTCAGAAGAGTCCTATGTTGAGCTGAAGACCAAGACCGCAGAAGCAGTGCTATCGGTTTTAAAAGGAGAATTACCGAGGGCAATGGTTAATCCTCAAGTAGTAAAGGGATAGATATTATAAGGAGGTAGATAAATGAGCTTAGTCAATAAAGTAGCTATAGTGACTGGTGCAGGTAGAGGCATAGGGAAGGCTATAGCTATAGCTTTAGCTCGGGAAGGAGCAAATGTGGTTGTTAATGATGTTAATATTAAGACAGCTGAAGAAGTAGTCAAGGAAATTAAATCCTTGGACCGGCAAGCTTTAGCCATCCAGGTAGACATTTCAGAGAGTAAAGAAGTTAATCGAATGGTACAAACAGTCCTTAAGAAATTTAAAAGGTTGGATATCTTAGTAAACAATGCCGGCATTATAAAGCGTGGGTCAATTGAGGATCTTGTGGAAGAAGATTGGGATAGGGTTTTGGATGTAAATCTTAAAGGTGCTTTCAATTGTGCTAAGGCGGTAGTGGGAATTATGAAGAAACAGAGATACGGAAAGATTGTAAATATATCCTCTATTGCAGGAAAGATTGGTGACCTTGCCTCTGCTCCTTGCTATGGGGCCTCTAAGGCAGGTATGATTTGTTTGGCTAAGTCATTAGCTAGAGAACTAGCAACATATGGAATAAATGTCAATGTTGTTGCACCTCATGCTATTGAAACAGATATGAGCAAGGAATGGTCAGAAGAAAAAAGGAAAAGTATTATTGCAGACATTCCTCTTGGCCGAATGGGAGAACCTGAGGATGTTGCAGAGGCGGTGGTATTCTTGGTTTCAGACAAAGCAAAGTTCATTACTGGTGAGGTTCTGGATGTAAACGGTGGATGTTTAATGGACTGATATTTAGAATTAAATGTCCTAAAATAAAGATGAAGGGAGGTGAAAAATATTATATAATAAAAATAAAAGACTAATTGTTAAAAGATGTGATGTTAATCTAAGAGCAGACAGTTCAATAAAAAATAAGGTTAACAATAGCCTGGAATTGCTGGATTGATTTAACTGAAAATGCTCTCTTCTTGAAAGGGGGTGAGGAGAGGGGAAAACAGAAATAGACTGGTATAGGAAAGCTTACTATAAATTTTAATATAGGAGGTTTGTTATGTTTAAGAAGGTTATTGTCTTACTATTAGTAATTGGTCTTTTGAGTGTGTTGGTTGCTACTGTAAGTGCTACGACATTTATCAGGATAGCTACTGCCGGTTCAGGAGGTAATTATTACCGTTTTGGTGCTGGTTTGTCTGCCTTATGGAATGATTTATTTCCCGACTTGAAGGTTTCGATACAAGCTACTAAAGGTAGTCCACACAATATAGAATTGCTGGCAGATAAGGAAGTTGAAATAGCTTTCCTGGGCGGTGACCCGGCATATCAATCTTTTCGTAATTTAGGCCGGTGGGCTGACCAACCCAAGGACCGTTACAAGGGAATGAGATTTGTATCCCACGCATATCCTAATCCCCAGAATTTCGTGGCTATGAAATGGGCACCGGAAATTAAAAGCTTGCGTGACCTGAAAGGTAAACGAGTTTCCGTAGGTATGTTAGGCAGTGCTGGTGAAGATCAATGGAAAGACATTATGGAAATCCTTGGTTGGACTTACGATGACATAATTGCTGAGTACACTGTACATGGGACGGCTATAGATCAGGTTCGTAACCGTCAGGTTGATGCAGTGCTTTGGCCAGATGCTGCAGGGTCACCGAGTTTTACCGAGATAATGGACACTGGGTTTGCACGGTTTATAGATATAGATGAAGATGTCATTGAGGGAATGACAAAAGGTATGAACTTCCCCTTTACTATCCCGGTGGGGGCTTTTCCTGGGCAAGATAAGCCAGTGAAAACCTACGCCTACTCGGCTGTCTTAGTTGCACGGGAAGACGTCCCTGAAGATATAGTCTACAAGCTTACCAAGGCTATGTATGAGAATCTAGAGCAGCTAATAACCGTATTCCCACTTGTCCGTTATACGGTTTTGGAACATGCTCTAAGTGGCCAACCGTTTGAGCTACACCCAGGTGCTGAAAAATACTACCGAGAGATGGGGATTATTAAGTAGTAAGCTGCAACAGAAAGTAACAGAAAGGGGGGATTAACTCCCCCCTTTTATTTTTTAATAACGAAAGATAGAAAAATATATACTTCACTAACCCAAAATTGGGAGGCAATGTTTGTGAGTAAAAAAGAAGCAGAAAGAAGTGACATAAAACAACGAACAAATGATGATGTTATTGATATAGAAAAACTGAGTGAAAAATCAGAGTTAGTTAGCAGTATGCGTAAACTAAAAGGATATTGGGCTTATTTCGTATTGGCAGTGGCTGTTATTTCATCACTATTTCATCTTTATACCGGTGGATATCGTCCTTTCCCAGCTATGCAACAACGACCCATACACCTGGCATTTATCCTTTTTCTTACTTTTATGTTATATCCTGTTTCGTCTAAGAGTAATAAAGACAGAAATCCAGGTATCTTAGATTTAATATTAGGCATTGTCGCTGTATGGACAACACTTTATTTAGCTTATCACTACCCTACTATTGCTATAAGAGGTGGTTATGCTGTCACTTATGATATTTTCGTGGGGACTATTTTTTGTCTAATACTTATGGAAGCCGCCCGTCGGACAATGGGATTTATTATACTAGGCTTATCATGGATCTTCATCATTTATCTCTTTATAGGGCCTTATATGCCTGGGATCTTTCAGCACGGGGGCTTTACTTTTCACCGAGTTATAACCCATATGTATATGAGTATAGAAGGAGTCTTTGGCATTGCTGCAGGAGTGGCTGCTACTTATGTGTACCTCTTCGTTCTTTTCGGAGCATTTTTAAATAAGTCTGGTACTACTAAACTCTTTGCTAATTTAGCCTTAGCGGCGGCAGGACACACTCCAGGTGGGCCAGCCAAGGTAGCAATTATTGCAAGCGGTTTAATGGGAACTATTCAAGGATCTTCTGCTGCTAATGTGGCAGCAACTGGTCCGTTTACCATTCCTCTTATGAAGGCTTTGGGCTTTAAAGGATACTTCGCTGCTGCTGTTGAGGCTGTAGCCTCATGTGGAGGACAATTTCTTCCTCCGGTGATGGGGGCTTCTGCTTTCATTATGGCAGAATACCTGGGAAAACCCTATGCATATGTTGCGGCTGGGGCTGCTTTACCGGCTATCCTTTACTATATAGCTGTTTACTATCAAGTTCACTTGCGGGCACGGAAAGTAGGAATGGTAGGAATCCCGCGAAATCGTCTCCCTGCATTGAAAGGGGTAATCATACAGCAGGGACACCTATTCTTGCCGATTGTTCTCCTTATAACAATGCTTATTCTTAAGTATACTGCTCTATTTTCGGCTTTTTTTTCCACAATGGCAATTATTGTTATCAGCGCATTGCGTAAAGAAACACGGATGAGTCTGCGAGATATAATTGAAGCTCTAGAGTTGGGGGCAAAAAACGTGATATCTACATCAATCTGTTGTTGTACAATAGGCTTTGTTGTGGGTAGTGTTTCCCTTTCGGGTTTAGGGATGCTCCTCACCCATAGCATTATTAAATTGGGTGGAGGTTTATTATTGCCAACCTTACTTATATCAGCAGCTTCCTCATTAGTTTTAAGCATGGGCTTACCCACTACTTCAGTGTATATCATAACTGCTACTTTGGTGGCTCCTGGTTTGATGTCTCTTGGAGTCGCACCTTTAGTAGCTCACCTCTTTTGTTACTATTGGGGTGGAGTGTCAGCTATTACTCCGCCAGTAGCTTTAGCTGCTTATGTTGGTGCCGCAATTGCCGGAGCCAATATCATGAAGACGGGTTTTACTGCCATGAGGTTAGGGATAGCAGCCTATTTAATTCCCTTTTACTTTATCTACCATCCGGCTCTTCTTCCCCGAGGGGTATCGACTTTTTTAGAGGTTATCTTAGCCGTGTTAGGAGGATTAGTGGCTGTTTTCTGTATGGGGGCTTTAGGAGAACAATACCTTGTTCGTCGATTACCCTGGTATAAATCATTTATGCTTATAACCGCTATCATTCTAATTATGTATCCTAACACCTTACCACAAATGCTAGCCGTTCTTTTAGCACTATTTGTGGGAATCAGTGAATATATTAAACGACCCATAGACAGACGACCACCACTGGAGGCTCCAAGTGTTTAGAGGATTATGAAACTATTTGAACATGATTTTATTATTAGATTTGAAAAATATAGATTATAAAGGTTTTTTAACCGTTGAATTGGGATTTGGTTAGACTATTGACCCTGATAAAGCAGTTTATCAAAGTCTAAAATATTTAAACAATATAGGAATTAAATAAATTAGTCAAAAGTAATGTAAGCAATTATAAAAAATTTTTCTTTATGGTTATATTAATCTAATTTTATCTTAAGGCAACAAGGAAAATCTTATTTTTAAGAACTTCATATTTATTTTCTGTTATTTATTTTAAACAAGGGGGATTTGTAATTATGGACAGACCCATTCGTGTGGGAATTGTTGGTAGTGGTTTTGCTGCCGAATTTCATTATACCGCCTATCAACGAGTAACTGGTATAGATGTAAAAGTAGTGG
>Ga0209986_10005433_pt1 | contig 10556 bp, 16 predicted proteins | sample BlataG_FD_183168 | JGI IMG/M metagenome (GOLD analysis project Ga0209986, IMG submission 183168) | Deep subsurface microbial communities from Black Sea to uncover new lineages of life (NeLLi) - Black_00105 metaG (SPAdes) (version 2) | ecosystem: Environmental > Aquatic > Marine > Oceanic >...
GGTTGTGGTTGTGGTGGTGGTGGTGGTGGTGTGGGAGGAAGCGAGCTGGAGGGGGTTGAAGAGGGAGAAGACTTGGTTGGAGCGAGGGTCAATGAGATGGATGGCGCCATTCCAAGAGGTGGTGAGGAGGATGGGAGATGGGGAGAGGTATGTGACTGTGTTTCTAGATGCATGGGATTGCCTGAACGTGGAAACTAAACGTTCTGTTTCGAGATCAATGAGATGTAATTTGCCATTCAAGCAAACCACGGCTGCAGCGCTGGAATTTGAACTTGATGCACCTACATCCAGGATAGGACATTTCGTGTCTATAACACTCTTGATACCGTCTCTAATATCATATAAACGCAAGCAATTATCCCACGAAGCAGCGAGGAATGATTCATCTGAAATCGGTTTAACCTTTGAAATCGTATCCTTGGCACTACTGTTACTAGTGTCCAGATACTTGAGGCTCTCTTTATAATCCATATTGACAATTAATTCAAGAAAGTAATGCTCCATCTCTACACAGCTCCCAATGTCTTGTGTGAAAGTTTTCAAACGACCGTCTTAGCACCGACACCATGTCCATCCCATCTCTCTTCATCTATATCAACCTTTACAACACTGTACAGTAGAGACAAACAACCACCCCCAACACCATTCTCTCACCTACTTAAACCACTCCAGCAGGCAACTGTATAATCCCTGTCCCTTCGGCATACGATTTAACATAATAATAACAAAAGTCAGCCAACACAATCGTCTGCACCACTTCACTCACCAACACCATCACAGGCCACAATCCCGACCCAAGCGCCTGCCACAAATACTTATCTCCATCCAGTATCTGCAGCAACCAATGCGCACATGATATAAACCTTGATAGACCCAATGCAAAAACATAATGTGCAGTGAATTTCTCCACAATCTTTGCCTTTTGCAGCATCCTCAGCTGAGGCACAACAGAGACAGCTTCCAAGTACACTGCAAATGCCCATAAAACTCTGAATAGAAAATTGTGACGTGTAGATGGGTGTGCTACAATGGCTAGAAGCAAACAAGGTATGACAACAAACAGTGGATTTGTTGCATCTTGTTCTGATTGGTACGTTTCCTTCATTGGTCCATAGAGCGCGTAAATTACGCAGGCGGTGGCCGCTAATGTTAACAAATCTAAGACAGTGTGGATGTCATACTCCATCATGAAGCTACAGAAGAGTCTGACAAGGAGGAAGATGGCAGTGAGCTCTTGGGTTCTGAGGGAGAGGCCTCCAGAATTGCGTTTTCTGATGAGCTTGTATGCGAGGACGCCAATGCCGATGAAATGGACGCTCTCTGATAGGACAAAGAGTGTGTCATGGTCTTCTATGACGAACCATAATGTTAAGAGGAGCTGTTTGTATGTAGGTGAAGATGGGGGAGATGTGTTAGGGGGATATGAAAGAAGGGAGGAAGAATGAATGAATGATGATCTAAGCGGGAGAGAGAGCAGTGACTCACCAGGATGCCACCGGCAACACCTAGATATACTTTCTCTTTATGGGTTCTAGCTTTGAACCACCTGTGTATAGAGGAACATGTAGAGCATCTTTGTTAGAGTTAAAATCCAGGAGAGAGAAAAGAAGAGGACCAAGAAGAAGAAATCAAGTGCCTAGAAAATGGGGGGCAAGCTGATCATCAGTGATCCGCACCTTGTCAATACCAAGATAGGGTCCTTGGAAGCCTTGCCACCAAACCTATCGTCATTGCTTTGTGCGTTAGGGGCATATCCTCCTCCCAGTTGTGCTCCACCAGCAGGATTAAAGCCACCTGGACCTCCACCCCCAGAGAATGGAGGCTGGTTTGCATACATACTCCTGCTATAGAGAAACTATCTCTAATTAACGAACGAAAAGGATCTACAATTCTTAAAAGTCAGTCCCATCCCAATGCCCCAGGCCGTGTCTTCTTATATCAATTTCCCTCCTCCCACCCATCTCATGCAGGTAATGGATGTGCACTGCCTGCTTCCTCGAGGAGCTCCTAGATCTGGAGATCTGTTCACCCTCCCACCCCACCCCCTCACTCTCTCTCTCACTTATACAAATTCAGCTCCAGGTCCCAAATCATCACTCCCTCTTTGTATGCTCAGTACCATCCCAGGATCTCTCAATAATATTTTACAAGCCCCATCACATGTTGTATCAGTAAACCTAACAAGAGAGAAAAAGGGAGCAGTGTTACTACCATAGAGACAGGTTGGACAGATTAGTTATCTGGGATACCATGTTGGGCTGCCTTTTTAATAGATCAATAGCATTCTGCCCTGGAACTAACCTGGGGGGGGGGGGGGGGGGGGGGGGGGTAGTAGTAGTCTATTATTTTTTATTATAACTGCAGAACAACCATCTTCATCCTTTCTCCTTCTGTCTACCTATCTATCTCTGTCTCTATCTATCTCTTACCTTTCTATTTCTCCAAGGACTAAATCTACATCTGAAATCAGTAATATAGGCTCTACTGATGCCATACGGCTAATATCTTCATTGCTATAATACTTTTGTAGATTTGCATAGCATGTAGGTATCATATTATACTCAGCAGGTAGGAGTAAAGACGGCCTGTTGGAACATATATGGCCGACTGGTGCATCCTTGAGCAAGCCAGTTTTTAATGATACGAGTCTTTGTGCTATTAGGTGTGTGTCTTCTACCAAGGCAACCAGGAGTTTGGGTTGCATTCTGACTACCCTGGCACCTAGGCCAGGAAGGAGGGTGAGGAGGATGTCAAGGCGGGAATTGAATTCTTCAAAAGAGAGAGTGGAGGCACGAGCGCCAGCAGAGCGGATGAGGCCTTGTTGTATCCGTTCGTCGAACTGGATGCGGTCTTCACGGACAACTCTGCCTAATAGTTGCCATGGTTGTAAGTAGGTATCGGATTTATCACCGGGTGGTTCAGCTCTGGGAGGGATAGTGAGTCTAGGCTTCATAAACACAGATTGGGGATGATAATTGGTGATTTGTCTCAGATAGAAACACTTGAGACATGTAAACTGGCGATATATTCTACAATGTGGATGTACGCGACTCATACTGATGGGTATTGTGGCGATAAAGTGTCTCGCTTTCAAGGGTTTTACCTTTCTTTTACATAATGACGGTGAAGCAGGGAGGGAGGTGAAGACAACAAAAGAAGACCCAATCCAAAGATACATTGGAGCAACTTTTCTGCAAACAATAGAAAGAGATGAATGCCACATATTGTAATTCTGGTGAGGGTTAATATGTAGTAATAACTTAGGACATTACAGCTTTCTTTCCTTACCATCCAGCCTTCGAAGGTTGACGTTGGTTCAGTTCCATGGAATGCACTATCCTTGCTGCTTATCTGTCCAAAGTAGATCCAAAGTAGCACCAGTATATCTTCATGTACCATGTGTAATCAACCACCTCATACAACAGCTTGAAATCCCTGGCAATGATACCTAGGATCCCATCACCGGCAGTTGGAGCTGTCTGGGACCAGCCCTGAACCCTCGTCCTCGTTAGTCCAGAGACATAATTTTTGCATGCAATATGAAAGATCTGGCCATTCTTATTGTGTTGTCCACCAAAAAAGATATTTTGCTTCTAATATGGAGGCGAAATGTATGACTTGCTGGATGTACAGTGCTCATCCAAACCGTGATTGACATTCTGCAGCAGCAAGAAGTAGAGTCGAGGGGGAGACACCGTCGGTCTGCATTCAGTCGATGCTGTTTAAGCTCATATGTACTATAATTATACCATCATGAAGAAGTAGTATGCCTGATTTAATTATCACCTTATCTAACGTTCTGTAGACAATTTCCCCCAGAATTCAAAAAGTGATCTAAGAAATTATAGCTATGTTCTCCTTATTCGCCGGCTGCTACGAATACGCAACACGCAAGGAAGAAATCCACATCCTCATCATTGGCTTAGACCGCTCAGGAAAGACACTGACTCTAGAACGACTCAAAGCACTCTACACCGACACGCCCAGCATCGAGGCCGACAAACTGTTGCCAACCGTCGGCCTCAACATTGCTCGCTTCAATTATAGAAAATCTCCGCTAGTATTCTGGGACTTGGGTGGCCAGGCAGGCCTTAGATCTATTTGGGACAAATACTATGCAGAAACACATGCTATTATCTTCGTTATAGACGCTTCTGAGCAACACCGCTTTGACGAAGCCAAGATTGTTTTGAATAAAGTCATGCGACATAGAGATCTAACAGGAGCACCTTTATTAGTACTAGCAAATAAACAAGATGCACCTGGTGCAATGGCTGCTATAGAGATACGAGAGAGATTAGGGTTGGGTAGAGATGATGTTAACAGTATGAACGGTAATGGTAGCGGAGGAGGGAGGGCGGTAGATGTCCAGCCTTCCAGTGCACTAGATGGAGATGGACTGGCAACGAGTGTGGATTGGGTGTTGGAAAAGATAAAGAAGAGTCATAGATTAGATGTATTAAGGAAGAGAGTTGGTTGAGAGTGAGAAGAAAGTATGTTGTTGTAGATGGGGGGAAAGACTGATTTGTGTAGCATGTGTGCGTGTGAAGAACGGAGAGACGGGCGTTGAGGATCACTATTTTGATTTAAATGTGGTCTCGAGGGGAGTGGCTGCGTCAGAAATAATTGCATAAATTAAGGCTCCCGACTTTTTGCTTGAAAAACCGTTTGTGTACCAGCTATGAAGTGTATTGGGAGTAAACAGGCATTCCAAAATCAATCGTCTCGCAAGATTGAGACGAATGTGAGGTAAGAATAGCTTTTCACAGTTGAAATACACTCCTTACGATATTATCTATCCATTGATTGGTCTAATCTTTCCTTCGTATTCCCTATATCACACATACAGACCCATCGCCGCCCAACTCTCTTCCGACGCCTCCACCTCCCAAGCAGCATCCCAATCGCGCCGCCACTCCCTCCTTCTCACTGCGGCCATCTTCACCACCACCACCGCCACTACAACCCTCCCCATCCCCTTTCTATTCACTGCCTCTGCTGCAGTCAAGGGCTACGAACCAATGCCAGCACTCAAAAACAAGGACTATGGCAAATCAAGAATGGAATACAGCGACTACGTCCAGAGCACATCCGGTCTTCAATACCAAGATCTGGTAGAAGGAAAAGGCCCCACCGCCACCAAGGGCCAAACAGTCGTCATTGACTGGAGTGGGGTCACAATCGGCTACTACGGCCGACCATTCGAAGCCAGAAACAAACCCAAAGGGGGCGCCTTCACTGGGGACGAAAAGGAGTTTTTCAGATTCAAACTAGGTCAAGGACAGGTGATCCCTGCCTTTGAGGAAGCAGTAGCTGGAATGAAGGTTGGCGGTATTAGAAGATTGATTGTTCCTGTTGAATTGGGCTACCCAGAGAATGATTTAAATAAACTGGGGCCTGCTCCTACGACGTTTTCTGGAAGGAGGGCGTTGGATTTTGTGTTGAAGAATCAGGGGATGATTGATAAGACGCTGTTGTTTGATGTTGAGCTGTTGAAGGTTATGTAGCTGTAGCAATGTATTGTTGTTGGAATGATAGCAGGACTGATAAGGCAGCTCCTTTAAGCTTCAACATGGATGGGTTGGGGCACAATGCCCCCTCTCATAAATCTGAGAGAAATGAGCGGCGCAGCATGCGTTTGAATTTGGTCAATGCAAGGTTAAAGTCTGAAGTTACAATAACAGAAATTTTGAGAAATTAACACACATAATTTAACAACAAAATTTTGAGAAATTAACACAGATTTGAATTGGTTTGAATTTGAAATTTAACACCAAAATTTTGGGAAATTAACACAGATTTGAATTGGTTTGAATTTATAATTTAACACCAAAATTTCGAGAAATTAACAGAGATTTGAATTGGTTTAAATGTTTTAATTTAACACCAAAACTTTGGGAAATTAACACAGGCTTGAATTGGTTTGAATTGGAATCCTAACAAGAAACTTTGAATTTGAATTTTTAAAACACAAAAGTTTGATTTCAATTCCGGCTGTTTTCCTTCCATTTCTACTTTATACACACATGCTGTGCCTTTAAATACATGCTGAGGTGCTCCCCCCCTCTCCCTCCTTCCCTCCCTCTCCCCCCATCTTCATCTTTTAGCATACGTCCTTCTATACCTACTATCTACTTCTACCAAGTAGAATGTTCCCTGTGGTAGTGAATCTATTGAAGAAGGCAATACAGGTACATATCCAGCTGCCCCATACCTTGAAGCAGCTAGCTGGAGGGAATGTTCAAATTCTTCACATGATCTTGGTTGTCTCTGAGCTAGCCGTATTGCTATGTCTCCCCTGATAGCCTGCTCTGCCAATTCAAAGTTCTTATGAGTAGTAGTATTAGTAGTAGTCATATTGCCATTGGCCTGATTATGATAGCCTTTAGCACCATGAGCAACGACTCCATTTCCATCCCCGTTACCACCACCACTGCCACCACTGCCACCATTGCCACCACCAGTAGGTTTCCTGCCAACAAAGCTGAGTAAAGAAGCAGACAACCCCGACCCATAACTATATAACAACACCCTCTTCCCCTCCAACCCACTCCCCTCCGCCTCAATCAAGGTAGCCAACCCCGACCATACAGAAGCAGTATACATATTACCACATTGTCGTTGGACAGCAGTACTGGGCAATACACAGTGTTGGTAGTGCTCTGATGCAGCATTCATGAGACACTTTTCTACCTCTCTAGGGATAGATTGTGGGGGAAAAGGGTGGGAGATGTCCCGTTGCATAATGAGAGAGGAAGCTACGTTGATGGGATTGCTCTGATCTGAGAAGGCTGCCAGTACCGGATTTATATTATTATTATTATTATTATTATTATTATTATTATTATCGTTCTTGTTGTTGTTATTGTGATTAATAGTACTGCCATGTTTATTATTATCAAACGCATCTAAATACAGCAGCCTGGCATGTGCCTTCATCACCAGTTTATTGTAAGGTGCATGAAATGCATAAAAGTCAACATCATCAGTCAGATGAAGCGCCCTCTTTCTGCTCACTTGCCACTTATGTTTGAACCTCTCAAAGCATGCATCTAATGCTAGCAGGTATGAATAGACTGATAAGAGGCCATCTACAGACGGGAAGGGGCCTGACGGCTTGTAGAAATCGTATGCATGCCTCATATGGGTGGCAATGAGCTCGGGCTCCAGTATTAGAGGGGCGTCTGGGCCGATCAAGAGGGCGACAGCGCCTGCTCCAGAAGTTGGCCTAGCCGGGCCTGGTGCATAGACTGATATATCAGTGGCTACTACCAGGGCGTACCTGCCATCCCAGGATCTAGATTCGACCCAATGAATGGCGTTGAGGACAGCTGCTGTGCCGCCGTAGCATGCTGCAATGCAGTCGCTGCCCTCTATATCGTAGTTGCCGACTGCTTCAAATAGGGGCATGATGTGTGTTTTGATCCCCTTGCTGGCGTCTGGGCCGCATTCTGAGGCAACCTCTAGACGGCCTATCTGGGTAGGGGAGATGTGGAAGCGATTGAAGAGGGATGTGATGGCGGTTAAAGCCATGGAAATGGCATCTTCTCTGTCGCCGACAAAGGAGAGAGCAGTCTGCGAGAGGCCCATGGTGTATTTTCCGGGTGGTGCACCATCGTGGCGTTCTAGATCTTCTTGACGGACCTGTGGTTGGTGTGATGGGGAGGTGATGGATGGTTTGAGGGTCGCAGAGGCTTTATATTAGAAGAACTGGATAGAATTGCAGAATGTCAAAGCTAGCTTGTTATTTAAAATGCAGGCCAATATGCCATCTCGTGAGCATCTCTTATTGATGTATGTCTCTATTGATACTTACATATGATGCTGGAAAGTAGACTTCACTGGCCAATATGCCCACATTATCGGGCCGAGACATTGTTGAGAGATGAATGGGAGCTGCTGCAGATGTGACACCCTGTTGACAAGTTGGCATGTTTGGGTTTAACAGATGGAATAACTCGAAAACATAATACTGGGAATTCATGCTTTCCAGCCAATAAATAGAATAGCCGACGTTGACTAATCCTTGAGGGCCTCGACTATGGTCGTAGCCATGGCCTGTAGGAATCCACTGTGATGGTCGCCGGTCAAGAAAGAGGCACGCACTGAGACCTGCCCCATTAGTAAATACAGCTAACACAAGATGTGACCAGCAGATGATGGCTCCCCGCCTCACCGAAAGCTGGACTGTTCTCTGCTCCTTCTCACCCGACACCAGGGTAGTCGTGGGAACAGGGAATGCCTATATTATCCTGCACATGTTGCATACTTTTACAAATGGTATAAACTGAAAGTTAATCGTACTATATGAAGCATCATTGCACACTCCATGCACAGAAGCCACCGTGCAATTTCCACCCAAACATCACCAGATGCCACAGATCAAACAATAATTATTATTATCCAAAATTAAACGCTGAATCCTCTGATTCCTCTACTCAGTCACCACCGCCATACGCTCGACTATCAGTCCCAGTCTATAGTCTATCCACATTACCTCCAACCGATGCAAACACTTCCACATCTTCTTCTTCTTCTTCCAACATTGCCACGCTCAACCTCGTCACCTATGCCAGCCCCATTTCAATCCAACCTCCTCGCTATGCTCTAGGCCTCTACAAGGGCACTCTTTCTAGGGAGAACATGCTTGCTACTGGTAGAGGTGTCTTACAATTACTAGGAAAACAACATGCTCCATTATTCCACCTACTGGGTAAAACCAGCGGCCGTGATGTCGACAAGTTCAAAGCCCTTATGAATCACACCACCACCACCACCACTACTACTACTACTACTATTCAATGGAAAGGACATACCATATTAGAAGATTGTTGTGGAGCAATGGAACTAGTAATTGTCCCCGGTATAGGTGGTCCTATTGAATGTGGAGACCATGATGTTGTTATTTGTGATGTCACAGCTACCTATGCTACTGATACTGTCGGTATATTATATACAGATCATCTTAGAAACCTAGGTTATATGGCATCTATATGATATATTAGACATAATTGTAGCTTACTTGTAGTTTACTTCGCTCACTAACCCTATCCTCATATACATTGATGTGTAGATCAACAATTATTTGGTTGCAATAGCGTCATCTTTAAAAGCAGCCTTTGCCCTAGCCTCCACTTCCTTTAAATACTCAGCCTGCACCCTCTGAGCATAACTACCACTGGGCAATCCCAGTACCACAGCTTCCATTCTTCTCTGTAGAGCTTCCATAAAGGAGCTCTCACTGTACTTCTCCACACATGATTTTAGCAATGTATCCCATTGTTGTTCAGTTTCTTTCAGCAACTGGGTGACGAATGTATCCACCTCTGTTGAAGATGAGGAGGAGGAGGAGGAGGAGGAGGAGGAGGAGGAGGAAGCTTCTCCTTGTTTTTGATCTACTGCTCCCAATTGTTTAGCTGCGTAGAGTTGTAATACAGTCTGTATTAGAGATACCATACCATCTAATTTATCTTCTGAAGCCTTCTTCATCCATGCAAAGCAGTTGGATAACAATGCCTCGTCGAGTTTGTCGGCATTAGCGTCCATCACATCAGACATGGCAGCTATGCTTTCTTTTGAGAGAGGAAGTTCCCATTCTCCAGTCTTCTTATCCGATGCAGCTTTGAGTATGGTTTGTAAGAAGGATGCGCTTTCATTGAGTTGTTCGTTTGTTTTCTTAAGCATTGCATCTACCAATTGCATGACAACACGGGCGAGTGTTGAAAGTTGATCCCTTTCCTCTTGACTGGAGGCGGTGTCTGCTCTAGTAGCCAATCTGAGCCAGAATTTCTGGTCGTATGAGGTGATGTTTTCAGCAACGCGTTTGGCGAGTTCACTGGCATCGTTGACAGTGATGAGGCTGTCTATGAGTTGATCTAGGGCGGCTGTTTCTCCGAGGGACGAGAGAGTTTGGCGGTCGCCGTCGGCTGCTGCTGGTATGATTATGGAGTGCCGTTGATTGCATGTGTGGACACGTTGTAATAGTGTGTTTCTTAAGGTGAATGTGCGGGAAAATAGTGCTGCTGAGGGGCTTAGACCAGTGAATTTGGTCGATTTGCAAGCGTGCGATGAGCAGATTGGCGCTCTTGCTGCTTTAGAGGTGGCAATTGTTAACATTTTGACTTCTTTACGGCGCTGAGATTTCTAAGTTATGCATGGCTGGTCTGTAGAGCGGTGAGATGAAAACCAATAGTCTCTCAAAAGAAATTCAAACACCTCCCCACCGTCTTGGCAAGCTATATACTTGGCCCAAGCAACCTTGTCTCTCAATCGCTTCGATATAACAAATTGTCGATTCGACCTTTAGAACATCTAAGTGCATATAGGATGGATAGTGAAGCCGCTCAGAAGAGATGGCTCGCTGAAAATGAAGTAGCAAAAGCAAGTTCTAGCGACATAGATGCCCTCTATAGATGGGATTCAGAGGAACAGAGGAAGATGCAAAACGAGAGGCCATGGAGGCAGGATCCTCACCACTTTAAGAAGTAAGTGATCTCAACAACTTTGCATCTCCAGACGACTGATCACATTATCCCTGTGCTCACACAATCCCCCCC
>Ga0209986_10005434_pt1 | contig 10556 bp, 12 predicted proteins | sample BlataG_FD_183168 | JGI IMG/M metagenome (GOLD analysis project Ga0209986, IMG submission 183168) | Deep subsurface microbial communities from Black Sea to uncover new lineages of life (NeLLi) - Black_00105 metaG (SPAdes) (version 2) | ecosystem: Environmental > Aquatic > Marine > Oceanic >...
CCGCTTCCAAAACGAAATAAACACGGTCGCCTTTTATTTCTATAGCTTCTCCTTCTTCATCCACTTTCATATCATGACCCACGCAAACGTTCTGGTCGCAGAAGAACTGGCATTTGCTATCGTAGAAATAGAAACATCTGAATCTCGGCTTTGTCATACCCAGCGTCTTCCCTCTCCACGCATCGGTATGCATGAATTCGCCACTCTCGGTTATCTTTTCCGCAATTGTTATCTGCTCCTCTTCATCCTCTATCCTTCGTAAATGCTCTATTCCTTCGCTCTTTAACCGTATGCTATCCGGTCTTTTGTCCTCTTCAGGAAAGAAGTCATCTACTTCTGCTTCTATCACATCCCATCTGTTCAGGTTCAGCTTTTCCGGGACAGGATAGATTCTTTTCAGTTCCCAGTACGCATTCGCGGCAATCGCATGGTCCTTTTTGGAACTCAGAATCGTAAACCGCGCCTTATCAGGCAGGAGGTCCCTGAATTTACCTTCCTCAAACCAGTTCCTCAATGCCCAAACCGTTTTCTTGTCACGCCCGCTCCCACGCCCTTCCCGTGCAGACTTGAACCGCACCAGGCCGATGTCACCCTGTAACTTCTGCACGTACACGTGATATGGTGCTTTCTGTTTCAGTTGGGTGGAGTTCTCTTTTATCTCGTTCCACGTGAGAGGCCTCGCTTTTTCTTCCAGTATCCGCTCCACCTCCTTTTTGAATTTATCGTAACCCATAAGCTATCCCTCATCCCTCCTGACGTTACTGTTAATCGGATTTGAAATGAAAACAAGAAAAAAGAAAAGTTAAAACGCCTAACTTTTCTTCGCTCCCATCGCTATCGCCTCCTCCACCGAGGCCATATCTTTCATTATAAATTCCCGCTCCTTTTCACCCTCCGTGGAGTCGATTGAGTTCCTCAGAATTGGTGCATACTTCTTAAACCTGTCTATTTTCACCGTATAATCCGCTGTATCCTCAACCAGGTTGGTTTCAAATCCTCGTTCCTCCAGCGACTTCACCATTTTATCCCGGTCGCCAACGCTGTCCACCTCAAACCGGTATTTATCACGGTTGTAATAATCCGCAAACTCCATGAATATCTCCCGGTCGCCGAAGAAATACTTGAAGCACCACAGACTGCCGATTCGGAAAATATTGATTCTGTCCCCTTTCGCTTTCGTACCAACATCCGACGTTTGCTCGCTCATTTTTTTCTATTCTCCCTTTTTTTTTCTTATTCTATGTTTTTCAATAACTACCAATGTATTATGGTAGTCTATAAATATGTTATATTTAAAGTTTCTCTTTTCTTCCTCGTTACCCTCTCCTCACTTCTTTCCTCTGCGCCATCCGATAGCCGCATACGACACTCATATACCCGCTCAACTGCTTATCTAACTCATCACTGCCCGTATCAACGAGAAGAAAAGGCGTTTCACTCAACTTATGCGGCGTTGCGAGCACAATCACGTTCTCTACACCGACCTTTTCTATCACTTTTGCACTCAACTGCTGATTGCCCCTGCCAAATACAAAGCCCTGCGCACCAATAGGGCTCACCAATAGTTTTACCTGAAAAATTCCTTTCTTTTTCTTTTCGTTTTCATTTTCCTTCTTCAGCAATCGCAGCAATTCACGCTCGTTTAAATCCTTACCTACCAGCTCCCCGTTCTTCACGGCATCCACGCCAAGCAGTGTCTTCTCTTCGCCCAAGCCCAGCAATTCGGCAATTTTGTGGGTGGTCGTCCCCGCACCGAGTATGTAAAGCGAACCGTCAGCCATAAATTCACATGCGAACCTCGCAATCTCCTCCTTCGCTTTTTCTTCACTCACACTTTGAAACATGCTCTTACCCTGCTGAACCAGAAGAGGCTCGTAAGGCGTTTGCGCATATCCAAACACCTTCATTCGCAGCTCGTTTCGCCTGTATGCGTCTTCATCGGTATCCATTATCTCCGCGTCTCGCAGTTCCGCTTTTCCCGCGGCAAAATGCTCGACTATTTTCGCCGCTCCCCCGGGACTTATCGCAAATACCGCCGAGTGCATCTTCACACCCGCGGGAATTCCTATCACTGGAATGTCTTTTCCAACTACGCTGTACACGTCCCTCGCCGTTCCGTCGCCACCGCAGAATAGGAGCAGGTCAACGTCTTCTTCCAGAAACGCCCTGCACGCGTTCTTTGTGTCTTCACTCGTGCTGTTTCCCGCAAACGAATACACCACTTCATATCTCTGCGATTTGTTTATCATCGCGTTTTCGCCCATATCGGCTGAGCACGTGAGAATAACAGACGAAGCGCCGAGTTCCAGCTCTTGCATGCATTTCTTCGCCCTTTCGCATGCTACGGGTTTTGCACCTAACCTCCGTGCTTCTTCTACCAGTCCGTCCGTTCCTTTTAGTCCTACTGAGCCGCCCAAGCCCGCTATCGGGTTGATGAGGAGACCTATTTTCATATGTTTCACGCTTTAATCGCTTTTTTATACAGATAGGTTTGTCCAGCGGGTATGCATAATTCTTCTACTTTCTGTGGTTTGACCGCTCCACCACAAAGAGCACATTTTGTCAACATCTTTATCCTCTTTAACTGCCTTCTTGATTTCGGAAAGTAAAATAGATTTTTGCATATAGACCTTGGATCACGCACACTTATATATATCCTCTCCCGACAGTTCATCAGAACATAAAAAAGAGAGAGGAGATGCTAAAATATACACTTTAGTCCCCCCATTTATCTTCTTACGATTGCCCTACTCCACCTGCGGCAGATTAGCCAATGCCTGCTTCACCAACTCTGCGGGATACTCGTAATCCACAAGTTTCCCACTCAGAAACGCGTCGTATGCACCAAGGTCGAAATGCCCGTGACCTGAGTTATTGAAGTATATCACTTCCTCTTTACCTTCTTCCTTGCATCGCAACGCCTCGTCTATTACCGCTCTCACTTCGTGTGCCGATTCCGGTGCTATTATATGCCCTTCCGTCTCGGCAAACAATTTCGCCGCCTTGAAGATCTCGATCTGGTGATACGCCACTGCATCTATCCAGCCGTCCTTCACCAGCTTGCAGAGCAACGGTGCATCGCCGTGATATCTCAGCCCGCCTGCGTGAATCGGTGGCGGGACGAACGTATGCCCCAACGTGAACATCTTCAACAGAGGCGTCATCCCTGCACAGTCGCCAAAATCGTATAGATACAGCCCCTTCGTCAGCGTTGGACATGCCATCGGCTCACAAGCAACGATTTTTAAGTCCGGCTTTTTACCTGTTAGCTTATCGCCTGCGAACGGAAAAGTAGCTCCACTGAAGTTACTGCCGCCGCCGACGTTTCCGAAAATCACATCGGGATATTCGTCTATCTGCTTAAACGCAAGCTTCGCCTCCAGACCTATTACCGTTTGATGCAATATAACGTGATTCAGAACCGAACCCAGTGCGTAGTTCGTATTGTCATGCGTGGCGGCATCCTCTACCGCTTCTGAGATTGAAATACCCAGACTACCCGTAGTATCCGGGTCCTTCTCCAGATATTGACGCCCAAATTCCGTGTTCTTGCTCGGGCTTCGGAATACTTCGCCGTCCCACGTTTCCATCATTACCCTGCGGTATGGTTTCTGGTCGTAACTCGCAGCAACCATGTAAATCGTGGATTTCAACCCGAACAGCATGGTACCAAATGCGAGTGCTGAACCCCACTGACCCGCCCCTGTTTCCGTTGCTATCCTCTCAACGCCTTCTTTCATGTTGTAATATGCCTGTGCAACCGCAGTGTTCGGTTTATGACTCCCCGGCGGGCTAACTCCTTCCCACTTGTAATAAATCCTCGCTGGCGTCTTCAGTTTCTCCTCCAGCCGCTTTGCTCTGTACAACGGCGTGGGTCGCCAGAGCCGGTAAATCTCTCGAACTTCCTCTGGTATAGGAATCCACCGCTCCGTGCTCACTTCCTGTTTTATCAGCCCCATGGGGAAAATAGCCGCTAAATCGTCGGGTGTTATTGGCTCCTTCGTCGCTGGATTTAGCACCGGGTCCAGCGGAGAAGGCATGTCCGCCTGTATATTGTACCACTCCTTTGGGATTTCTTCCTCATCGAGGAATATCTTCTCTCTCTCGTCCATTTTATCCCTTTTACCTCATTACATACGCATAAAGGACCATAACTGTATAAATATATTCGTTATACACAAGGCAGGGGTATATTATTTCTTTGGTAAAGGTTTTTTATGTTATGGCACTATGTATTGTATTATAAAACAAATCGGAGGTGAAAAATTGTCAAGTATAAGCGTAAAAATTCCTTCTGACATTGTGGGCATCATTGGGGAGCACAAAAATATAGAAAAAGAGAGCAGGATACTTATTGTCACAGAATTGTACAGAGAAGGGGAAATATCAATAGGGCGTGCAGCTGAACTCGCCGCATTACCCTTTGAGGACTTTATTGTAGAGCTAAAATACCGAGAGATGAAGATATATTCACTACTTGACGTATCAGAGGCAGAAGATGAGGAAAGTAAGGCGGAAAAACATTTTAAATGATTATACTGGATAATACTGTTCTTTCATCTCTCGCTCATATTGACATGCTCGATGCACCTTCTAAACTATTTGGAGAGGTAATTATACCGGGTGCTGTATATTACGAAGGTGTAATAAAAGCTAAAAAGTCTGAAAGAGTGGCTAAAATTAGAAGAAGCATTGAAGAGGGTTTAATTAAAATAATCGAGCCTACAAAAAGAGATATCGAAGTTGCAGAAGGATTACAAAAAACTTTAGGACTTGGTGAGCGATATACAATTGCTATCGGCATCTCTAAAAAGTGTTTAATTGCAACCGATGATTTAAAGCCAAGGAAAGCAGCTAAAACGCTTAAATTAGATGTGATTGGAACTCTTGGGATATTGAGGCTGGCTTACAAAAGAAATTTGATTGATAAAGCGGATTTGAGGGAATCCGTAAAAAAACTTCATGACATATTATATTTTACAGAAGACCTTGAAAAATGGGTTTTATCCGATGAAAATCGCTGAAGGGGGATAATGTGCTCAGCAGCATTCGCAAGCGGATGCCCTAAAATTCGTTTGCATGAGGGGCGGGAAATAGGGGCGAGCATGGAGCTTTAATATAATACGAGATTTGTCTTTGTTTAGCCAACCACAGATTACACAACACTTTTTCTTTTTTACAAAAAGAAAACCTGTGCTAAAAGAAAAACAAATATGTTCTTTTGGTAAAGCTTTTCTTTCTAAGAAAAGGTTTCTTGTGAAATCTCGTGGTTTTTTAATTCGTGCTCGAATACAAAAACATCCATCACGTCCAGCTCCTTCACTTCCGCATCAACTTCGGTTCCGAGCAACTCGCTCAAATTCGGCTTCGTTCTTCCTCCGTCGCCCGATACGAGTTCCTTTATGTACAGACCGCCATCACATCTTATCTCCATAAAGAAAACCGACTCGTCAAACGATATCAATTTTGCACTATGTACCTTCCTCCGCCTTACCATGTCCGCCCTTCTATGTAATACTCTCGTTGGTGTCCTCTGTTCTATCACTGCTCCGGTCAGCGTATCTAAAGCATTTTCCAAATCCTTTTCAAGCACCTTTGTCTTAATCCCCACTCCGACCCTGTAAGTCTTATCGGCTTTCGCATTTTTTATCCGCGCTACCATTTCTCGTTTCACGTATTGAAGACCTGTTACTTCCAGTTTACCCGCATTCTCTTCTCTCACTTTATCCTCTAACATCCGCAAATCCACTTTCCTCCGTTTCGGCTCCTTTATCTCGACCACAAAAGGGCGACCTGAACCGAGCATTCGAGCATCTATATCCTCTCTCCCGCATCCATGCAGCACCATGTATTCACCTTTGAACTCCGCCAATATCGAGCTGCTTATCAGTTCCTCCACGGATTCCGCATACATTTTGCCTGTGTAATTGCACTTCTCACAGCCTATACCCCGGCATTCACGGCATAACCATCTTGTTTGTGGTATTCCTCGCTCGAACTTCCTGTATCTGCCATAAATGAAAACCGAGTTCACCTGCAATTCCACCTTTTCCGTCCATAAATTCAGTAGTACCACAAGGTCAGGTCGCTCAAAATCCACTGTTTTTCCTGTTTCTCGCTCTATTCTTTTTCCTATCTCTCTATTCAATTCCGCTTTTAACGGCTCAGCGTAAGAAGCTCCTGCAATCTCCCATATCAATTCCTCGTTCTCCAGCAGCATCCCGCTTACTTTTGTACCCACGAGAAACGAACCGAATTCGTATTCTCTCAGCGTTTCTAACGCCTTTGACACCCACTCATCCAAGTTCTCAAACAGACCATTACATACCCAGCATTTGCCTTGCAATTCTATTTCCTCGCCTAAATTCCATTTCGTTCTCAGCGCTTCTTTCAGTATTTGCCCTCTTTTAGCGTTTGATAGCCCCGAGGAAATCTTTGCAAATTGTCTGCCAATGCAGTTGTCGCAGATAGGTCCAAGTCCTTCTTTTACTATTTTGCGTGCTGTTTCTATTATTTCTGTTTTTTCTAACTCCGACGCTCCTCTAAACTCTTTGCCTGGCATCTTATAAAAAATCTAATCCACATACGTTGATAAGAAATTTTCACCATATTGTGGTGCCTTTAAGACCAGTTCAATATCATCCCCCGGAATAAAAATAAAAACCGTCTAAAAAAACTCTGCGGTCTCTGCGCTCTCGGCGGTGATAAATCACCTCACTCCCACACATCCACTTCCACCTTCTCTCCCGCCTCCACCCCTTCCTTATTCTCTTCTATCACTACAAATCCATCCGATTTCGTCATGCTGGATAATATGCCGGAGCCGCTCACCCTTATCGGCTCTACAAAATACTCGTTCTCCTTGCAAAACAGTTTTACACGTACAAAATCGGTTCTGCCAACAGCCGACGGGATTTTTTTACGCGCTATCGCAAAAATCTTCTTGCGTTCTTGTTTTACTCTATGCACCGCGAATAAAAAAGGTCGGACGAGCAGTTCAAACGCGGATATTGCCGCTACGGGATAACCGGGTAGAATAAATACCGGCTTGTTATTGACGATACCAAAACCCGTTGGTTCGCCAGGTCGAATAGCCACACCGTGAAACACGAGTTCTCCCGAATCTTCTACCGCATCGGCTATGAAATCCCTTTTGCCTACCGAACTCCCGCCACTTATTAATAAGCCATCGCAATCGCAGTTGGAATCGGAATCCTCCGCTAACGACTCGCGTATCGCCGTCTTTATCGTATCGTAATTGTCCCTCACGATTCCTATTCTATATGAACTTGCAATTGGCTCTGTCAGTCCCGCAAGCACATAACTATTTACATCTGCTATTCCCTTTTCGCCTTCATAAGGCTCGGCTTCCTCGGGATTCAACAGCTCATCCCCGGTGGACATTATCCCGAACTTTGCTCGTTTATACACCTTCACCGAGCGTTTGAAAAGTGATGCGAGCATGCCGATGTCATGGGCTCTTAACAGCTTCCCTTCTCTTAGCACCTCCTCGCCCTTCTTCACATCCTCTCCTTTGAAAGAAACGTTTTTACCCGGTGTGACGGGTTTGAAAATTTCCAATTCGCTGCCTCTTTCCTTTGTATATTCAAGCATAACGACTGCGTTGCTGCCGTTCGGCAGCGCCATTCCCGTTTGTATGCTGAAACATTCACCTTCTCCTATTTCTACTCCTTCTACCCTGCTCTCTTTTCCTTTTTCACTCTGGCTCTTTATTCGCCTCAAAAGCACGGGATTATTTGGAGATGCACCAAAAGAGTCTTCTGCCCTGATCGCATAACCGTCCATCGCAGCACGGTCAAAAGGAGGACTATCTGCCGGCGAGCAAACGTCTTCTTCTAAAACGCGGTTCAACGCATCACCAAACCCGATTTCTTCTGTTTCTGCTGGCTTCGCATAGGCTAAAACCGCTTTTAATGCTTCGTCCAACGAAATAAGTTTACGAAATAGTTTCATTTTTCCTCCAATCTGCTCTTCCCTCTTAAATACACCGTTGCTATTCCCGCTTCCGATAATTTCCTCCTCAACGGCTCATCGCTCGTGAGGACTGCTGCTTTAAGCTTCAATGCCATTTTTACGATTACCTCGTCAACATCTTTTTTTCGCCCCCCCGATTCTTCCTCCTCCTCTTCTTTATTTATCGTTACCATGCATCCATCATGCTCTTCTTGCACATATTTAAGTACCAAAGAATACCCAATCTTCGCTGCTCTTTTCTCTTTGCCTTTCAAATTTGGTCTTCGTCTGAGCCTATCCAGTTCACTCAAGACCGCTTCCGGCACGATTATATGTTCATATCCAAGTCTCTCCAGCTCGTCAAATATATCAACGCCAAATTCTCCGGGTATGAGCAGCGCATTCGTGTCCACTATCACTTTCTTTCGTAACACTTTTTCTTTTTACAAAACACTTTCTTTCTAAAGAAAGAACCTGTGCTAAGAAAGAAACATAAAGTTCTTTTGGTACGGCTTTTCTTTTTAAGAGGCGGTTTTATGACACTCATCTTAGGACTTGAAGGAACGGCATGGAACCTCAGCGCTGCACTGGTCAGCGAAGCGAAGACAATATGTGAGGCGGAATCAACTTATAAACCTTTACATGGTGGTATTCATCCGAGAGAAGCTGCGCAGCATCACGCATCCGAAATAAAAAACGTCGTCTCGCGTGTTTTTAGAGGCGCAGAGGCAGAGGAAGGAGTTTTTTCGCTGGATAGCATAGATGCAATCGCATTCTCGCAGGGGCCTGGTATGGGTCCCTGTCTCAGAACAATAGCTACGGCAGCGAGAGCACTCGCTATATCTTTAAAAATACCTCTTGTTGGCGTTAATCACTGCATCGCCCATATAGAAATCGGCAGATGGCGATGCGGAACGAAAGACCCGGTGGTGTTGTACGTAAGTGGTGCTAACTCTCAAGTTCTTGCATACCGTGCCGGCAGGTATCGCATCCTGGGAGAAACGCTGGATATAGGGATAGGGAATGCGTTGGACAAGTTCGCTCGCTATTTAGGGCTGAGCCATCCCGGAGGCCCAAAGATAGAAGAGCTGGCTTCCAAAGGCACCGAATACGTTTATATGCCGTATGTAATAAAGGGAATGGATTTGTCTTTTTCCGGGCTCACCACTGCTGCTAAGGACGCTATAAAGGTACATCGTCATAAAACCGAGGATGTCTGCTATTCCTTTCAGGAGACGGCTTTTGCTATGCTCACTGAAGTAACCGAGCGAGCAATGGCACATCTCGGTAAGGATGAGATGCTGTTAGCTGGTGGCGTAGGTGCGAACCGGAGATTACAGCAGATGCTACAAACGATGTGCCACGACCGAGAAGCACAATTTTACGTTCCTGAAAATGAATATTTAAAGGATAACGGCACAATGATTGCTTATCTCGGTCTGCTTCACTACAAAACCGGCGATACAACGCCGATTGATAAATCCGCGGTTAACCCTAATTACCGACCTGACGAGGTTGAAGTCACATGGAGAGAACAAGAACAAAGCTAAAAATAGCAGTTGCAGGAAAAGGTGGTGTGGGCAAAACGACCATTGCAGGTACGCTTGCTCGTCTCCTTGCGAGGGAAGGGCATCCCGTAATTGCCGTAGATGCCGACCCTGCGATGAACTTGAAATTTACATTGGGCATAAAAGAGAATCCTACACCCATATCCGCGTTAAAAGACCTGATTTTTGAACGCACGGGTGCTTATTCCGGGACGGGCATCTACAAACTGAATCCAAAGGTAGATGACATAATCGCGAAATACGGTGCAGAAGGACCCGATGGTGTAACGCTGCTGGTAATGGGAACGATAGAGAAGGGAGGTGGTGGCTGTATTTGTCCCGAGAATGCGTTCCTTCGGTCTTTGTTGCAGCATATCCTGTTCAAAGAAAATACGGTTATAATGGATATGGAAGCGGGAATAGAGCATTTAGGCAGGGGAACGGCAAAAGGGGTTGACTTGATGCTCACCGTGGTAGAACCCGGGATGAGGTCGGTGGAGACCGTAAGCAGAATAAAGAAGCTCGGTGAGGATATAGGCATACGCAACATAGCGGCAGTGATAAACAAAGTTATGGATCCTGAAATGGCGAAAAAGATAGAAACTAAATTAGATGGGATAGGGATTCCTCTGCTGGGTATTATTCCTTATGAACTGGCATTGATAAAAGCAGATATGGAGAGTGAAGCACCATTAGACGTAGGAGGAGAAGCGGTTGAACATATAAAAAGGATAAAAGAGAAGATTTTCGCTTAACTCTCTTCAACTTTGGCCTTAGCCTTTGATTTCGTAGTTGCCGCCGCCCATTTCACCTTCCTTCTTTTTCTCCCCAGTCTTATCATGTTGCGCTCGCACTTAGAACTGCAGAAATAAAAAACTGTTCCATCTCGCTTTACATACATCTTCCCTCGACCCAGCTCTATTGGCGAATCACAAAACGAACATTTCTTCTCCATTATTTCTATAAATTACCTCCTCAGTAATTTCCTCACTTCTCTATCTGTCTCCAGCAGCACAATAATGTCGCCTGTTTTTA
>Ga0209986_10005435_pt1 | contig 10554 bp, 13 predicted proteins | sample BlataG_FD_183168 | JGI IMG/M metagenome (GOLD analysis project Ga0209986, IMG submission 183168) | Deep subsurface microbial communities from Black Sea to uncover new lineages of life (NeLLi) - Black_00105 metaG (SPAdes) (version 2) | ecosystem: Environmental > Aquatic > Marine > Oceanic >...
AGGTAGTACCCCCGGCAGGATTCGCACCTACTTTTTCACTATTTTTATTCAGTAGTCAATGGTGGTCATCATTGGGCATCGTTGGGCAAAGGATCTAAAAAACAAACCAAATCATTCTGTAACAACTATCTATGCCCAAACCATACCGCCAATGCCTGTATCCATTTCGTATCCACTAGAGATTAATTGTGGGCTTTTAATGATGTGATTTTATTAGTGGGTATTTTTATAAAACAGAATGCTTTGTGGTTTAGTGGTATGAAAGTCGCTGGTGGTGCAGAAGAAGGAGTCAGGCCCAATTCATTTACGTTCATTTTATGAGCATATTGGGTAATGAAAATAATTAACGGTTGAATCTACGCTAATTATTTACTTTTGATTTAGCAAAATGACCAAGTGATAAGAAAGAAAGTAATCCTCGCTGTTCATAGCATTTACTCATAACATCAGCATTTTATTCTTTCTAATCCTTAACAATACTAGCTGTCTGGATGTCGTAACGTGCTTTGGTGATTTCACAATTTTCAATTAACTTCACCGCTTCTTGGATTGACGAAAGTGATACAAAGAACCACTCACGTGGCTCAACTTTTCCTCCCACTTCATTACGCATCTTTACGTCGACTCTTGCTGTAGCAAAAAAACGGTGAAGTATGGTTTCGAGTTTGCCAGCACTTGCATTAACGATTCGGTAGCTAGCTACTACGTCCACGTCAGCCATAAGGAACGTGGGATCATTTGCTGCACCAGACAAACGGTCCTTTATATCACCTCGTGTAAATCCGATTTTATGAAGGAGATCATGATTCTCGACAACGAATGGATGCTGTGACTTGCTACTGGTAACTCACCGCCACACCAAGGACACAGCATATCAGTATCTTCAGACATCATTTCTCCCCGTACATATCTGGCAGCGTTTATTCGTTGCCGCCCTTTTGATCCTCTGGCATGTGCGGGCCGGTCGATGGCGCATCGTCCAACATGCCTTCAAAATCGTCTTCTGCGTCTTCAGGTGGATCGTCTTGCATGTTCATCACATCGGCCATAGCCAAGGAAACCAAATGACTAACTGGGCCAACCCGAACATGACAACAAAACCAAGAAACATCCAAAGTATCGGCTCACCATTTCCAGAATCACTGAAATACTCCTCTAGTTCCTCTTCAGAGAGGTGCGAGATGTCCACCTCTTTAGGACGTTTATTCTTTGGATTCAGAAATTTCAGTATGAAATTTTCTACCTTATATTCCGGTTCGTTTTGTGGTGCATCGTCTTGCATGAGTTAAACATAACCAAGAAACATACAGATCAGAAAGCCCGCACAGAACACCATGAGAATGAAGCAGGCGAAGAGCGAGAAAAAAGGCATCAAGTGCTCCTTGTCTTCTAGCTCATCTTGTGATGATCCTTCTAAATCAGGATCGATCTCATTGGGTCCTGCATCAAGAAAGGCGTCTTCAATGTCGTCCTCTAATTCAGCATCAAGATCAAACTCTTTGGCAGCACCAAGCAATGTTGCTGCATCAGGATCGTCCTCAACGTCATTGAGGAATTCATCTAAATCGACATCCCAAGCTTTTACCTCGTTCCCGCCAAAAAAAAACTCCGAAAAAGTTATCTTGGCGTAATCTATTCCAAATGGACCTGCTTCACTAGCAGCATCGCCAATGTCAGTGACGTCGACAATTTCTTCAAAATCATCGTCTTCAATCACGTCTTTTAATGGATCGTCTTGCATGTTCATCACATAGACCAAATCCAAGGGAACTTAATGACTAACTGGGCCATCCCTATCAAGATAAGGAAGGCAAGGATTATCCCCACTATACCCAAAGCCACCCACCCGTTAATTTCAGTGCCGATATGTTCAGTGTCGTGTATTGCTCTTGTTCTACGCCTAGGTGCAAGTGAATCGTCGGAAGTTTTGTTCAACTGTTTTTTGTAGAACACGTATAAACACTCGGTAGCACCTGCAAAAAATACTCCCGTCAAAGCGGCAAGAAGGAAGTGGGTGTACTCCCATGTGCGTACCCCTAATGCAGTTTCCCCTATACATCTCTCAACAAATGATGCACCCATAATTAAGTACGCCAAAAAACCGCCTGTAAAGAACAGTACAAGTCGTTCAATTTCTGGTGGGGCTGACCTCGTCGTGCTTGATCGTGACTATATGACTGTGCCAGTTGATGAGATTCGTGAAATCTCGCCCCTTCAAACAATCGTTCGAGGAGAAATAGTTTACGACTCTGCAAATTGATTCATTGAATCAAGTCCATTAAAGAATCTATGGAAGATTCGAGGGTGGGGCCGGGCCAGAAACCTCAACGTGTTCTCTATAACGGGTGAAACAGGGCTTTGCTTTTATGTTGCCCACTATGGCCTACTAAATTTCACACCGTTTTTTTGTACCTGCAAATCCTGCCTGGGTTATTTGGTTTTGCCGGCAGCACGGGCACGACGCGGTGCCATACGTGTGAGAGAATTCCTATTATAATTTGAGTCGGACGTAAGGCAGAAGCATTTGTAAATAGCAGACTGCCGCATAGATGAGCGGCAGAATAATGATGGAGTAATTATCATCAAAGATCACACGTTTGCCGAATCAATGCCGAAGGTCCCAGTCCTTATTCTCAATGGGTTTCTTGGATCAGGAAAAACGACACTTTTAACAAGCTTGCTTGTTCAGTCTCATAAGAGACAGCTTTCTATTGGTGTCGTAGTCAATGACATGAGTGAGTTAGATGTCGATGGGCTGCTTGTCGCCCAGACAGAGTTTTTTGAAAAAAATGATAGTAGTTTTCAGTCGATTTATTCTTGCGTATTGAGCAGCAAAAAAGGGCTCAAGAAACTCAGTGATTCACTGAACCAGATAATGCAAACACGTACTCCAGAACTACTTATCATTGAGACGTCGGGAAGTTGTCATCCCATGCCCCTCATCGAATTCTTTCGTACGCAGCCACAGTTCAAGCTTACTGGTGTGCTCACGCTGGTCGATAGCGCAATGATTGATCAAGACTACGACTGCGGCAAGCAACTTGTTCCTACCATGCAACGAAATGTGCAGAACCAGCAGCGAGATACGACAAATTTACTCGTGGAACAAATTATGTTCTGCAGCCACCTCGTCCTAACAAAAGTGGACCGAATTCAGAAAAACAAGCTCCCAGAAATTGCCCAATCCATTCACGAAATAAATCCATTTGTGTCTATTGTTTCGATACCCTGGGGAAACCTTCCTATCGATGATGTACTCGCGATGCCTGAGTATGATTTTCATAGAGTGGCGCAGTTAATCAAAGAGCTCAAGCCTACTTTCGACTTAGAGCGTGATGATGATCAGCCATACAATCTTGTAGCAAACGTTATCAAGGATGATCGCCCGTTCCACCCACAACGTCTGTGGGATACGTGCCAACAGCATCTTGGCCAGCACATTTATAGAAGCAAGGGTTTCTTTTATCTCCCGAACCGTGACAAGTTGTCACTCCTTTGGAATCAGGCTGCCAGTGGCATCAACCTAGAAGTAATCGGTTCTTGGCGTGCGGGAATCCTTGAAGATGAAGATAGTGGTTTGGATGAGATGGAAAGAAAAGGTCTCGAACAGATAGTGGCAAAGGAGCCTGGACGTTTTGGTGATCGTCGCTGCCATCTAACGGTCATTGGTGATAAGACTCAGGTTGATTGGTTTACTGAGTCGCTTCAGCGATGCTTTTTAACGGAAACTGAGATTGAACATTGGAAATCGGGTGGAACATTCCCCGACCCCTGGCCTGATACTTATGTCACACGAGAGTGTTGACAGGTATTGCCGAGTAAGAATTGAATAGGGTTTTCGGATACCATCTCACTTGAGAACATAGATATTGCTTGAGGAATCAAAGTTTATTTCCAAAGTTTGTCCCAAAGCGTATTCGCTACTTGAAATGATAATGCATGCCACGCAGCTGCAAATTGTTCTGCCGGTATAAAAAGTCGCTTGCCATTGTCCCATCGATTCAGTGTCTGCTGGCGGTATGCGACGCCCAGTTGTTCGACAATATTGACTTCGTAGCTGTAAATCCAATTGATAAGATCCACAGTCAAACCAGCGCAAATCTTTCGTTCTGATTCGACAGGTAGATGGAGAGCGGGCAGATCTTCATCTGACCACGGCGGACTATCAAGTGCTGCATGTGTTGTGTATTTTGGTTGAAATTCATAGCGGGGCACAAAGATGCCACCGTGCGTTGGATCTCCAAAGAACACACCAAATCCGCGAAGCACAACACATTGACCGCGGGGCATTTCGAGGGAATAAACGCTGGGGCAATCTTTTCGATTATCGGGTGGCTCGATTCGCTTAAAGCCACTATCAATGAGCCAATTACCCTCGGGCCGCATAATATCACAACCCCAGCACCATATCTGTTGGCTCAGTAAAACTTCTGCATACTTAAGAAGGTCGCTGCGTGTGCAATTCTCATCAATTGCCTGGAGAGCAGCTGGCATCTCAATCAGCCTGAACAGGCAGAGCTGCCACAATATTTGCAAGCAACCACGACGATGCTGCACATAACTGCAACCAATCACCACTCGAGCTGATCCCGTAAGCCAGGACGCTGGCAATCCAGCAGATACTGGCAACCGTTTGCCCAAGCCATTCAATACGCAACACACGTGTGAGCCAAGCTGGAGACGTGCTGATTTCTATTTTCTTTTCTACTATCTCACTGGTCGTGCCAGAACCATTCAGCAGCACGGCGGGCACGTGCTCAACAGCATTTTGTTCATTTCCAATCAACATGTCTCGCACTCCTCTCCGCAACAGGAAAGATCATCGAGATACATACCCCATTGGCGATATGACTCGAGGTCCTCTGCAGGCAATCCCAGAGAAGTCGCAATTGCCTTCGCAACGACGGCAAAGCGTTGCCGATACTTGTAGATAAAGCAAAAGACTAGATTGTCATGACGAACAGTCGGCCCACAGAGATACATTCCTGACGTGATGGTCGATTCATCCTTCTCACTGAGAAGAGGAAGGCCGTCATCTCGATGCTCAAACAAATTTGAAACGATCTTGTGACTCCCTTCAAAGCCACCCGCTAGCAACGGCTGAGTCGGGGTCTGAAACGTTCTTCCATCTTTCGTCTTGACTTCATAGCCCGAATCAACCTTGGACACTGAAGCCACCCACGTGTTTGGAACGAGCTCTACGTGCTCCTCAAACCAATCTTCTCGCATTCTTTCCTGTGAATATGTTGATAGCGCAACACTGGGATCCGAACTCTCTTCTTTCCATGGGCACCCTCTGTCGAACAGTCGAACCCGTTTGTCGCGATACGACAAATGATAGGCCGCATCAACACCACTCTCATAGCCACCAATCACAATGAAGTCATCTCCCTCAAGACCCTCATAACTTGGAACTGTAGCCGTGTGGCGGCAGAATTCACTGCCTGGGAAAGCGTTGAGTCGTGGATATTGAAACTCACCAGCAGCCCAAATCACATGCTTCGCTCGCAAGGTTTCTTCACCCGTCTCAATGCGGAATTCATCTTCAATTTTCCTGATCTGCTTCACATCAACATGCTCACGCACCGGAATCTCAAAATGCTGAGCAACGCCCTGCAAGTGTGCGGCATACTCAGCGCCCGTAGGATGCTCAACCTCTAAGGCGTACGCCGGTGACACACCAATCGCTATTGAGTTCAAATCAAGCATGCCGATTGAATTGCTCGGAAATGATGGTGTTATGAATCGAGTCTCAGCTGGCCATGCAGCGAACGAAGCGCCTACGATGTCTCGATCAAGAACCACAAAGTTCTCAATTCCGGCATGACGGAGAACAATTGAAACGCCAAGACCCGCGGGACCACAACCAACGACTATGACGTCATGGACCTCCGAGTTTGTTGCAGACTTCATCAGACGATTTCCTCAGTTTCCACTTCAATTGGCGGTAAAGGATCTTCAAATTCTGACCAGACACTCGGGCTCTGAGCAAACTCAAGATCTGTAAGCAAACAACTATCAAGAATTTCCTCAACGCTTTGCTGTTCCAGTCCTTGACCTATGAAAACCAGTTCCTGATGGCGGTCCCCGTGCTCTCCTGAACACTTTGAATGGATGTCTGAAATCATTTCCTCATCATCTGGCCATGCATCATCAGGAGCTGCTGCCCACCAGAATCCAGCTGGATTCATACGGACCGAACAGCCAGCCTGCGACCAGTCGTAGGCAAAGTCATGACGAGATGCGATCCACAGCAACCCCTTACTACGGAGTACACCACGAAACAAACCGTCTTCGAGGCCACCGCCCAAAACATCATGCAGCCGCTTTGGATGAAAAGGCCGATCACGCTTATAGACAAAACTTGAGATACCGTATTCCTCCGTCTCGGTTTGCTCGTGTCCTCTCGGAACCACAAGCCAATTAGGCATTCCTTCTGCCTCGGCTAGCTGGAAAAGACCAGTGCCCAAGATGGCAGACAACGGAACACGACCTTCTGTCGCATGTAAGATTTTTGCATTTGCATTGAGTCGATGAACAATCTGCTCTAATTGCTCGAGTTCATAAGGTGAAATGAGATCTGTTTTGTTAATAACAATCACATTTGCGAACTCAACCTGGTCGACTAGCAGATCAACAATATTCCGATTGTCCTCGTCATCCAGGCCCATGCTACGGTCAGTCAGATCATCCCATGAGCCAAAATCCTTCATGAAGTTTCCGGCATCGATGACAGTCACCATCGTGTCAAGATCCGCAATTTGTGAGAGGCTATTTCCCTCTTCATCTTCAAAAGTAAATGTCTCGGCGACGGGCATGGGTTCACTGATTCCAGTGGACTCAATAAGCAGGTAGTCAAACTTGTTCGCACGGGCTAACCGAGCAACTTCAACCAGCAAATCTTCCCGTAAGGTGCAACAGATACAACCGTTTGTCATTTCTACGAGTTGCTCTTCAGTCCGTGAAAGATTGGCTCCGCCATCACGTATGAGCGATGCATCAATATTGACTTCACTCATATCGTTCACAATAACTGCCACCCGCAAACCTTCGCGGTTCGCGAGGATGTGATTCAGAAGTGTTGTTTTTCCTGCACCTAAAAACCCACTCAATACGGTAACGGGCATACGGCCCAGTGTTTCTGTCAAATTGACCTGTTTCATTACAAACTCCTCAACAAAACTGCTTCCGATGAACTCCACCAACTCACGAAGGGGCACACGTGACGTACAAGAGGAATCCATCAGTTTCAACGGAATCTACTTGTATTTGCTATCACAAGTTAATTACACTTGCAACTCTATTGCGTTTGAGTGGCGGTGCGGTTACGTCTTTCCTCGCAACTCTGTAAAAACATATGATCGTCGTTCGAGGTTTTTTCTTAGGAGCCTACTCATCGTTTTGCTCAAGATCACGAAACTATTTTGGAGCGTTGTACATTAATCTGGAGCGATCCCTCTGCTATCGGAGATGCAATGAATCAAAAAGTGAACAGTCAAGAATGGGCCCGAGAGAAGATTCGGTCTGCAGGACTAAGGGCCACGCCCGCGAGGATCGCAACGCTGAAGGTGCTTCATGGCTCTGAATCACCGCTCACTCACGCAGAGGTTTCGGATGAACTACAGAATCTTGAGATTGATAAAGCCACTGTTTTTCGTAACTTGACTGACTTAGTAGCCAAAAATGTAATACGTCGATCAGCACTTGGTGATAATGTTTGGCGATTCGAAATTATTAAAGAATCTGCTCACAAACCTGATTCCCACCCACATTTTATATGCGTCGATTGTGGTTCTGTGTCATGCATGGAAGACGTTGAATTGAAGCGAACGAGTACGTCCAAAAGCCCACTATTTGAACGCATCACAGAAATCGTTCTCCGAGGCCACTGCAACGAGTGTGCATAATCTACCCACGATTTTCATACGCTGCCCACGATTTTCACGTGGTAAAGTTCCAGAATATGACGAAGGTAAAACTACGCTTTGTCCTTGGAAGTCGAAGAACTTTTAAGGGACTGGGTTGTTGAATGACAGCGTCAATATTTTGAATGCTAATCGGTCACTACCAGACTTCAAAATTTGAATTCTCTGCAAATATAATTCGACCGTTGTTTTATTCTCCTCGAACCTCACACGCTACAGCCCTGATATGACATTACCGTCCATGGGATCACACAGATTTTTCCATGCTGCGGTGTCAATAGTCGGTGATATGGATTTGACACTACCATCACACAATGTCACTAAAATACCACCACTATGAATAGATTGAGCGCTTCCATGGTCACAATTTTTTATCCAATCGGGCTGAGGTTGAAACATATTACAACCTGATGCAATATTTGCTGCATCAGGCTCTTGACCATTCATGCAGAAGTGTGGTCGCCAACGTAGGTTTGAATCAGCCCACAAGTTTCCCCACGTACTTGAGTCGTTCGGTTGTCCACTGTTCCCGCAGGTGCCATAACGCTCCGTAAACATACAGGTTTGTGAAAGTCCGTCAGGTAGCATTGCGAGACGAGTTTTTCCCTCCGTAGACAGTACATTCCTGTCACCAAACACGAAAAAGTTGCCAGCATAATTACCAATTGCCCATTTGTTCGCACCACCATTTGTTGTGGCAGCAACAGTCTCTGCATTTGGACGGCTTGGACATAAGAACCCGTCAATTGATGTTGCGTAGACCGCTTTCCCGTTCACAACGGTTGAAACATCTTTATTTGATTGTTCAAACAGTGGTGCTTCCTCAAGGAATGGCAAGAGAAAATAAAATACCGTCGCACCCATATATCCCTTGTATGGTCCGGATATCTGAACTGGAGACTTTCTATGGTTTCCTACAGCACTCGCATTCACACACAGCGGTGGAAGAACTCTATTTGCATCCAAGAGACCATGAGCCGCAAGACCAATCTGCTTGAGATTATTAGTACAAACCATTCGACGAGCAGCAGAACGCGCTGATTGAACAGCCGGCAAGAGAAGGGCTACCAGTACACCGATAATTGCAATGACAACAAGAAGTTCAATGAGCGTAAAACCGCCTTGTGATTTTTTTTGACTATTCATTATGGATCCGCCTGCCTCCGTAACGATTCAATTGTTTTAATAGTTGACTAACCCCTAATGTTCCCTCAGGAAAAATCTTATTTTTTAGTGATCGCTTGCTGGATAACTGTGACAGATAATCTTTTATTTTTCGTAGTGAATAGCCAGAAATATCTTTGATATCACTTCACGTTTTGGCGGGCTGGAATCCTTTTTGTGCGTTTTATCTGTGGCAGTTTCGTGGGTAGGGTCAGGCCAAAAATGTAGCGTTGGTATCTATTACCAGTGAAACACCGGTTTGCCTTTCGTTGCTCACGGGTGCCCACTACCATTTTAACTAGTGGCCTTTTGGGCCCTCGTCTGCATACTCATTCAATCGGAATTGTTCTTATGAAAATTGTCCTCTGCTTGCTAGCGACTCTTCCTTTCAACCTCCCTGTGCTGGCACAAAAGTTTGAAGAAAAACTTTCTTTTGAAACAACTCTCGATCATTTCAAAGACCATCATCTTCTTCTTGCATCAAATACAACTGAAGATTCAAAGGGTCAAACAACAGAGAAAACGTGGTCCAAAAAACGCATCACGAAAGCCGAGGCTCCTCACAATGGCATGAAGCATATTTACAAGACCATAGGGGAAATTGATTTACCACTTTACGTCTTTCAAGATCAACAGCCACCAGCGGATGACAAAAGACCTGCTATTGTTTTTTTCTTTGGCGGTGGCTGGACTGGGGGAAGCCCAGTTCAATTTGAAAAGCAATGTGAACACTTTGCAAAACGTGGCATGGTGGCTGTTACGGTTGAGTATCGAGTTTCATCTCGACATGCAGTAAAAATTGACGATTGCATTGAAGATGCCAAATCTGCAATGCGATGGGTGCGAGCCCATGCTGACGATTTCGGTATCGACCCTGATCGAATTGCAGCTGCCGGTGGTTCTGCGGGCGGACATCTCGCAGCATGCACTGCAGTCATAGACAAATTTGATGCTTCTTCCGACGACAAAGCGATTAGTGCAAAGCCGAATGCCCTCGTGTTATTTAATCCGGCACTCGCCATTGCCTGGGATGAACGCATGCCAAAAGAATTCCGTGAACTAGCACAGCAGAAGATGAGTGGCCGCTCTCATGCACCCATTCAAGATGTGTCACCACTCACATATGCATCGACCAAACAGCCACCCTGTGTCATATTTTTCGGAACTGATGATCGTCTTCTTCAGGGTGCTCGTTTGTACCAAGAGGACTCAAAAAAGGCAGGCAACCTCTGCGAGATAGTGACCTACGAGGGACAAGGACACGGATTTTTTAACAGTGGTGAACACTACGACCTTACCCTCGCAGCAGCGGACACGTTTTTTATCGACTGTGGCTGGCTTTCAAAGCCTTAAATACCTGGTGTTTTAGAATGCGCGTGCTGCGGGAAGTCAAAGGTCAGCACGAGTGGTTCCGTTCCTGTATTCTCGATTTCAACACCACCTTTTGAAAGTGCGGCCTGCGTGA
>Ga0209986_10005436_pt1 | contig 10554 bp, 9 predicted proteins | sample BlataG_FD_183168 | JGI IMG/M metagenome (GOLD analysis project Ga0209986, IMG submission 183168) | Deep subsurface microbial communities from Black Sea to uncover new lineages of life (NeLLi) - Black_00105 metaG (SPAdes) (version 2) | ecosystem: Environmental > Aquatic > Marine > Oceanic >...
AAAATAGATAATTTTTGTTCTCTCCGGCCTTTCCCTTGTGTCTTTGTTGTTCTCTAACATACGAGATTGGTTTTATATTAAGCGTCGATTAAGAAATAAGTATTGTGTCCCTAGAGTTGATTTTATTGGAGTGGATTATATGTTTTAAGAAGTTTATTAAAAAAAGAGTTGACCCTTTCCTCAAATTTTATCCTAGAGAAAGTTTGACAGCAAGGATAGATTTACGCTTCCGTTTTTTCATTTCTTATCCTCATTCAATACCTTTTCGCAGTATTCCTCGAACGAAAGCTTGGTGCCTGCTTCGACCACTTGTCTGTATCGCTCTTTTGCCTTCAAGTCTGTCAGACAAGTTAATGACTTCTTCCACGCCTCAAAATTGTCCTTGAATCCAGCACTTCGGTCGAATTCAAAAAGTCTCAATTGTTGTTCCTCAGTAAGGGCCTTTGTTTTTTCTTTAGTTCTGACCCCATTTAGAAAATATTCTGTCAGTAACATTCTGATGATCCTTCCCCCTTATTAAGTGCACTGGGCGGCACCTCTCTGTTGCCGCCCAGCACGAAGCTTGTGCCAATACCAAAAGAAGCAAACAACCTTTGGAGTGTAACATGTACCCAGGGAGTGGGCATTGGAAAAGCATATGGATCTTTGTCCAAAGCTTTCCGATTTTTGTGGGAGAGCAGCAGTGAGACAGCCCTCCCTGGAGAAAGATTGAAATGAAAAAATTTAGTGGGCCTCGGCCCAATAGGAACGGTGAGAACCGAGGCCCTTATGAATCCACCAACGGAGAATTGAGTGGAAGCTTTCATTCACAACCATTCCTTTACGATAGTCCTCTCCGATACGCCCAGAAGCTGAGACAGATGCTTTATATTTTCTGCGTAACCATTTTTGTGAAGGCCTTTCACCTCAGCACGAGCAAATGCCTTCTTCTGAATTCGGTTGATGGTACGCATCGTAGGGAAATGAATGCTGTCACCAGCAAAGGCAACAAGGATTGCTGTTGCTCCGTCTTCCCCCACTAGGGCCGCTAATTCGGCCAGTCGGGTTCTAGGTCTTTCGGCCTCTATTTCCTTTAGCAATTTCTGCTGAGGGATTAGAGGATTCAGTTTGTTCATATAATTACCTCTCTTTGTCATTCGTAATTTCCGAGTATAAATATAAGAATTGTCAACAAATATGGCTACAATTATTTCTGCATTAAGTTTTGGGATTTAGCGAAAATGCGTAGAACACCTTTAAAATGAGTAAGATACGAACCAAATATATATTAAGAAAAATATGGAACTGCAAAAAAGAAACTAGTTTTTGGGTTGCATATAATTAGTTTACTTTCATAGAAATTTTTTAAAATTCAAGCTCCATATCTAAATGAAGTTGCCATATTGACAGAATAACAGAAATATGGTATTTAATCTGTAATAAAAGGCTTCTCCAGTGGAAAACAACTATTCAGAAAAAACGACAAAAACCACTTTTTATCTACCCGAAGATCTTCATGCTGAGTTAAAAATCCAAGCCGTAAAATTGCGAACATCGATGACTAAAGTAATAATACAAGCACTTCAAAGGGAGTTAAAAAGGTTGACTAACAAGAGTCTTGATAAAAATTGAATTTTTAGGTTAATAATATAGAGAGATATTACATGGGCTTTCGAAATAAGAGGCTATTTGAAGTACTTCGGTCAACACGTAGAGTAGATGGGCTAACTCATAATTTCTATAAATATCCTGCTAGATTTTCACCAGATTTTGCACGAGAAATAATTCTAGAATTTACTAAAGTAGGTGATTGTGTCCTTGATGCTTTTATGGGTGGAGGCACAACCATTGTAGAGGCCGTTGCTAACGGACGCATGGCATTAGGAGTTGATATAAATCCCATATCTCTATTCGTAACAAGAGTTAAAACTACTCCTCTTAGTAATCAGGATAAGGATAAGATAATCCATTGGGCACAGTCACTCAAGTTTGATAACGCATTTTCTTACGCATCAATGGAAGATGATCCAAGGCTAAGAAATTTACCGAAAAGCGTAAAAAACTTATTGAAATATTTAGTAACATCTATTGATAACCTGGAGTTTCCAAGACAGAAGCATTTTGCTCGTTGTGCATTATTAAGGCTCGGCTCCTGGGCAATCGATTGTCGTAAAAACATACCTCAAATTAATGATTGGAAGGAACAGCTTATTAGACATATAGAGGAAATGCTAAACGGCCTGGATGATTTAGTAGAATATGCTAGGTGTAATAATATTTCTAAAAACAAGATAACAAGCCAGAGATTACTTTTTCAAGGAACAATAAACAAAGCTGTTAGAAACAAAGATTTCGCCAAGTTTTCATTAAAACCAAAGCTATTATTAACATCTCCACCATATCCAGGCGTACACATACTGTATCATCGCTGGCAAGTAGGAGGACGGCGTGAAACACCTGCGCCTTTCTGGATTACAAATCAATGGGATGGCCATGGTGGGTCATATTACACACTTGGCAGCCGATCAATATCTGGCCTAAAAAATTATTTTTCACAACTAGTAGATATATTTTGGCCTCTTCGACAATTTATAGATCCTGATGCACTCGTTGCTCAGTTAGTTGCATTTACAGATCCCGATTCTCAGGTTCCATCTTTTCTTAAGTCGATGAGATCTTCTGGCTTTGAGGAGATTACTCCTTTAAAACATTTGGGTGAAAAACGTCCGATACGGGAGGTGCCTAATAGAAAATGGTACACATATTCTTCAGATAATAATTCTGCGAGTCAGGAGATTCTCTTTTTTCATAAGCCTCGATAAAACTCTTAATGTCATTCTATTTCAGATGCAGATAATTATTGTAGGATTCTATTCATCATCACCCATCAGGCTTCCCCTTGAGATCTGTTCCTCTGATAATCCGCCTAAGGATTCGATTAGCGGCAACAGCACAGGAGCTATAGCAGAAGAAGTCTGAAAAACTTGCTGTTCTAAGGTAATTCCATTGTCCTCTTCGGGCTCCGTTTCCTCAGCTGTTTTTTTCGTTTTTTCTTGTCGCATATCTTCTTGAATCAAAGCTAATCCGATAAGCACAAAGCCGTAGATATATCTTGCTTTAAGGATTTCAGGGTCAGCCTTACTAGATTTTATTTCCGTTTTAAGGTAAATATTATCCATATTAACCCAAAAGCTATATACTGGGGCTTTGAACTCACCAAATTCATCGAGATCTGCTGACTCTTGTACTATTTCTAAAGCCGAAAATTTACCAAATTTTTGTTTGCGATTCTCCCAATCATGTTCATATACTTCGTGAATTTCTGGCATTGCGACTTTAGTCTGAGTTTCTCGTTGATTGCCTTCATCATTAGAAGGGGGTTTTCGCCTTGTACTCTCACTGGATTCAATTTTCTGTGCAGTACATACTTCTATTGAGAACTTATTAACGAAAGGCTCTAATAACGTATCATCGGTTACCACTGATTTATACTCGATGACATCACCAATCGAACTCTCCTTAGGGAGCCTTATGTTAAGGGTTGCTATGCCATTTTGTAGGTTCAGACTATAGCTGTCAACTAGCTTTGGCTCACTGCCGTTTGTTATCGTAAGACTAAAATTCCCCTTATTTTTTAGGCGATCAAAGTAGTCGTTTGCTACATCAGTTTCAAAAGCGATTCGGCATCTCATATTTATTGCAGCATTACGCTCGAGCTCATGTCCATAGGGAAATTTAAAAAATTTGAAGTAACTCGGATGTGGTTTCCCTTCATATTTTTGGTCTTTAGAACTAACTTCTTTTGACTTAAACGGATTTGGCAATCGTGTACCATCTAGGAAAAGAGATATCAGAGAGGGCGATGATTTCAAAATTGACTCCAGCGCTTCTTCTAAAGGTTTTGAGTCTCCAATTTTTTTCTCGATTTCTTCCCGCCTTCGTCTTTCACGTAAATCTTTCAATCCTTGATGATCGCGGATCATTATCTCCAATTCATGTTCTATTTTCTCACGAAGATCGCCGCTCCTCAATCTATCTCGACTGTTCATAAAAAGATCTTCTCTTGCTCTGCCACTTAAATTACTACAGTCAATGGATACTAATATTGAATCATCGAGGCGTCCCATACCAACACTTCTTCTGCTAAAGAAACTGAGAGGCAAGTGGCCATGCGTTTGTCCATTTACTGTGAAAATTATTCCTTCACGTTTTCGATATGTGTCTGCTTTTCCTTTTTTAAAAGCGTAAATTCTAGCAGTCATCCTCTCTCCTCCTGCAGTTAATGAGGAAGCTGTTGGAAAGCCTTCTTCTAGATTCTCCGCTCTGTTATCTTCTAAACGAACACTAAGCCCGCTCAATGTTGTCTCAAAACTGCCAGCATGGCCTCGATAGTCTCTACATTCATGAAGTCTTATGGGGAGGGCTATCTCAGGTAATAATAAATCTAATCTGTATAGAAACCCATCACGCATCATCATATTCGTACGAAATCCTGTCGCAGCATAATCATAAAGTTTAATTGCAGTTCCCCATTCTGAATTACCGCCATAAGCATTTCGTCCGTCAGGGAAAATAGGAAAGTTATCGGACTTAAAACGCAGGATATCTCCTTTTCCAGGATTCATTTCAGCATTTAACGGGGCTAGGTAGTTGTAGACTGAACTTCTCCTCCCATATATAGGATTTTCACGACGTACAATCGTGAATCCCCAATAATCTGATGAATCATCAGACACAAATTCTTTAATTTTTGGGTTTCGTTTACTAATAATCAGCTGTAAGTTGTTACGGCCACAGAACTGAAGAACACCTGTGCCTCCCATATTGAACTTACCTTGTACAAACTGTACTCTGAGTTTGTTTTTATGACTTAAATCTAATAAGGTATTCGGCATTGAATTCGGTGTTTGTCCTTCGCCCGCATCAGCAACCGTAAAGCAAGGATTAGTACGACTACCTGTGGCAGCCACTGTTATACGACGAGAAATATCAGTGCGCTCTTTTGTCGACCAATATCCAATGTGTCCATATGTTTCGTGCTTATTCTCGTCGCCCGCAAAGAAGAGAGCCACTGCTTTGTGAATGCTCTTAGGAGCACTTTGATCATCAGGAGAGACACCCTGTTGCCAACATTCATTCATAAGAATTGCATCTACTGAGTTTACAATTTTTTCCACCAGTGCTGCTTCAGGTCTACTCTGTTGGTTTCCCACCGTAGAAAAATTATCTTCTTTATCCCCATAATATCTCCAAAAATCAGAATTATCCCAGTATCCCTCGTCACTTAGAATCTTTATTACCTCGTCCTCTGAATCAGCGAGAAGTAGAGACAAACAAATTTTTCTTAGTTTTTCGTTATTCATTTCGCACCCCCCTAAAAGGTTTAATTATTATAGGCCCATAGGCTCTATTTTTCATGTTTTTTTCTTTTTTCTTCTTTTCCGCTTCGATTTAGCTGATCGAATACGCCATGTAGATAATACATAAGTGCCCCGTTTGATTGTACGTTTAAAGCGACTATCTCTAGACATTCGAGATAACAAGGTTGCAGCTGGATTTTTTCCTGGGATATAAAGTCCCCGCTCCTGCAATTTATTGAAAATCTCTTTGTAATGTAGAGGCTTCTGAACTTCTGAAAGAAGATCATAAGCAGCATCAGTAATTTTTGCTGTTCCTGCTATATAGTCAATTTTATTCTCGTCAACCTTATTTTGGTTACTATTCAGTACGAAACCTTCTAATTTAAGCAAGGCTTCGATATGATGTAGCGCCTCTTCTGAGGGTTTTCTTTTAGATTGCATAGCCTCGATTTTTCTTGAAAATTTTTCCTGAAGGTCTGCTATAACTAAGTCAATTTTTTTTAATTCTGTCATTATCAACTCCTTTTTCAACAGTAATGCTTCTCGGACTTGAGCGTGGGCTTTCTCATTTATAGACTCCCCTGAGGTTTTTTGCTGATCTTTTTTATTATCCATACGCTTTCTCCACCTGGCTTAATACATGGTATGATATGTCATATCATACGGTAATATAACACGGGATATACAGGATTGTCAAGTCGTGTGAAAATTTTGGTTGAATTTCCTTAAATCTTTGACTCGATTTGTGGTCATGATGGCCAGAATCCTTAGAAAAATAAATTGTTAGTAAGGTAAGTGAAATGAGATTACTTTCCTATTTGCCTATCAGGTGGAGTTGTAATCCAGCCCTTTTGCCCATACATATGTTTCTAAATCAACGATTATGTAGTTGCCATGCAGTTCAATGGAGCCAAAAGTTAGAGCTTACTTCTTTTTGGGACTATTGACTCGAGAAATAGTCAACATCAGGCGCTATAAGAATGTCCTCGGCAGAGGCAGGCTCATAATCTCGATCATCCCGAAAACGCCGCACTGCTTCTTTAATAGCCTCAAACTCAGAGGCAGCAGGGATAGATCTTCTCCAGGGACGGCGATCTCTTATAGTGACTCGGTAAATCATTTTTTCTTTACGTTTTTAAAGGTCAGCTTTCCAGCTTCTATGTCTCGTATTATGCGCATTGCTTCTTTCCTGTTGTAGCCCAAACGGCCAAGGCGGGATAGGCCCAACCAATTCCTTGAGATAAAATCTAGATCTATTTTGTTCACCATAATGTTCACCTATAATATAAGCCTTTTTATGGAAAAGGTAAAGAAATAACAACGAAAAGATTGCTGTCAGCAGTGTCTACCTCTGTTATTTTGCCTTAACACATACAGGTTAAGTTTATTATTCAGAGTGAATCGGAGTGAAAAAATGGCCCTCTACAGGGGTGCGAGGGAAGTTAGGTTAAATTGCGTAAAAACAAGAAGAGGCCCGAAGATCTCTCTCCATAAAAAGGATAGATCTAGGTATTGTTTCAGTGAGAGGAAATGCATAGCTTTTAGCACTTCCGAAAGGAAGATTGTTTTCGCTTTTCTTACTACTTTAAAGGAGCCAAACAGTGAGAAGAAAGAGTTACTGAAATACTCAATATGTGCTTTTTAACAGGATCACTCTTAATCTAAATCGTTATCAATACTCTTTCCTTTTGAAATTAAGTCAAATGAGCGAATATAGGTTTCAACTGCAATTTTCCCCTTTTCGTCTAGCCATTCAGGCCCTGCTTTAAGAATCGACTTACATCTCTCGTTTATTATAGAAAGGTCATCTATCCAAGGATCAATCCATTTAGGGTCAAGCCGCCATTGATATCTTGCTACTTTGTCATTCATTCCCCAGCTCGACGATTGTGTTAGATAGATAGAAAGGAAGCTCACTAGTCCTTCGTCTGAGGAAATGGTTTGAGCAACGTATTCTTTAACGGCCTCTACATCCTCCCAATCACGCCAACGATTTAATATCTGAACCGCTCTCGCCTTTTGAATAAGTTCACCCTTTAAAGCAGATTCTTTTATCTTTTGCAGTGCGATATTTTCTAATTCCTTTAATTGTTCAGAATTAATGAACCATTGACTCTCATGCCTTTTCTGAGATCCGTATTTTCCTTGCTGCTGCCCTAGAGTCTCAACTTCGTTTACTATCATTGATACTGCTTCGCCTTCTGAAAAAACTTCCTTTAAAACCTCATATCTCTCTTCTTGATTGCCAAACCGTCGCAATAGCTGGAAAAATATCCACCCGATACGCATGTCATTCCCAAATCCATATAAACCTCTTCCTTCATCCTCCTCTATTAGCAATTTATCTCCTACACTGAATAACGCTCGAAGGATCTGAGGTATTTGGTCAAAGGGAATATCTTTCTCTGTATAATCTAATAATCTTTCGAGAACTTCGCTGACTCTTGTGCCACCGTCAGGTCTCTTCTGAAGAGAAAATTGTATCAATTTTTCGCCAAATACATCAGCATCTTCAGCAAGCGCTAATATGGATTTCATTTCTTCGTTTGATATTTGTCCTTCTGGTAAGGATAAGCGAAAGTATATAGGGAAAATATCGGGGCTACAGATTCGCAATTGCTTTCGCCATATGAGTAAATAATCAGATCCATATTGGTGATTTTTAAAAACTGTTTCCAATCTTGGAAAGATTCGCATTAAAAAATCTTTAAGGATTTCCGTTTCCTTTTCAGGAATGTTTTTAAGCCATTCATCGTGAAATAACTTAATCTTTTCCTTGTTAGTCTCATCAAACCAGGGCAATTCCGCATGCCCTACGAACATATCTGGATTTCCTCTAATTAAATGATATATCTCTGAGCGAAAAATTCGGATTGTCTCAATGGCAGTAAAATCTATCGGATTAACCTCTCCTTTCACAGCTGGATATGAAACTTTCAAAGCATTAGTAAGACGTTTTACATTTCGCACAGTGTCGATGTAGTGTTCTATACCGTCAATAAACACATTTCCCCAGTATTGCTGGTCAAACAACTCAGGATCTGTATCAGAGAGAATAGTATTCAATTTCTCTGTGAAAAGTCTGTTTAATCTTGTTTTTTCAGGTTTCGGAAGATCAAAAGGAACTTGTACTATTTTTTCTAGGTAATCTTCGCCTCTTTTTTTGTTTTGCCGATCTAGTGCCTCAATTACGATTTTCTTATCAAAAGCCAGTAAGTAAGAAGTCTTGGGAAAATCAGCAATAGCTTTTATTACACAGAATAAACTCCTTATCTCCTCTGGGGTGAGACGGTCGATATCATCAATTATAATAAGAAATCTATTATTGCTCTTTAATAAGATTTTCCTGATATCTTCTTTGATTTTTACAACAGATTTATCCTTAGTGAATTGTTTTAAAAGTGCACCCGCTGTCTTTGCATAGGGGACAAAAGAAGCTGCAACCAATAAATCGCCAATGGAGTTAGCCACATTTTTCAATTCTTTTTTCTTTCCTAGAGATACTAAAAATTCTCTAAGAAACTGCCGCAGCAATTCTCCTCGACCAGAAAACCACCAAGGATTAAATTCCACCACTATAGGCTTTCCAGGCAGTAGATTTATATAATGACGCACAAAATACATACATGTGGTTTTTCCACTTCCCCACGGCCCATATAGAGAAAAAACTAAACACTCGTCTGTCTCAATTTTAGATATTGCTTTTGCTAAATTTTCTGCAAATGGAGCAAATCCTAACCGATCATCTTCGGGATTTGTTAATGGTGTATCTGCTAAAAGGGCTTCATCCATTTATTTATTCCAAACAGCTGACTTTATTAGTTTTATATATGAGCCACATGAATGTCAAATAGTCCAAATGTAATAGCATGATTCTTTAGGGCAAAAAGGTTACACCCCCAACGACAGATCCAAAGCAATCACAGTAAGTAGGAGATCTCTCTAAAGATAAAAGCTCTCGAAAGACTCGGTAAAGGCCGCTCATTTCATTCACGGCTCCCTTTACCGAGCCTTTCTCGCGCCGCCGAACCGACAAACGAGGATTTTCTTCCCTCTCTGCCGTGAGGAGAGAGATTCTTTAAAGGCCGAAGGCCCTCCTCGCAGAGAGGGAAAAGCACAAGCTTTTTCCCGCCTGCGAGGATGTACATATACTCGCTACGCTCGTATATATACATATCTTTTTCTCTCTCTTTTTATCTTTTTAATATTATTTTATTCGCACTACGAAATCGTAGTATCAAGATACGCCGAAAACGTAGTATCCAACCTGGAAAATGGGCCAATCACCGCTACCTTTTTCGCTGAGCATGAAGTATATAGTTATTAGATATATTTCAGGCCCCTTCGCTTCGTCGTTAACCATCCTGCCTCTTCTAATTTTCTCACCTATCCTCTAAACCGATCGACACTCATGCCTGCGTTGTTAGCCAACTTCATCTGGGATACAAAAGTCTGTGGTTTTGACATGAGACTTTTCGGCTGGTTGTATGAGTGGAGTAATGCGTAGACTGCCTTGGCCTGGAGTTTAATCTTTGGGTCCCGCAAAAGATCTATGGGAAACTAACCGTAAAAGATACCGTCAGAAAAGACAGCACTTTCATCATTTTCCTTGGTTTCGGTTGTATTCTCTTTTATATACTTCCTCCTCATCTTGTTGATTTTGTCTTGTATATCCTTTTCGGAAGAAGAAGGTTTGTTTATACCATATTTGATTTCTCTCTCATTGTCGTCCATGTTGGAATCTCCATGTCTAGTCCTTCCGTCAAGCCCAGATAGGTGTCTATTTTGAGCCCTAAATCCCTGAGTTGGTTTGTGTTCTGGCCTCTGCATCCGTCTCTGGGCTCCGTTTTATGTGGATATGGGCCGAATTCGGTCTCTTATGGACTATTATTATTGAATTATGGTTAAAGTTGTTTCGTCTTTGGATCTCTATGCTTGTCATATTAAGTCTCCCGATGCTAACATACGAGATTGGTTTTATATTAAGCGTCGATTAAGAAATAAGTATTGTGTCCCTAGGGTTGATTTTATTAGAGTGGATTATATGTTTTTAGAAGTTTATTAAAAAAAGAATTGACCCTCTCCTCGAATTTTATCCTAGAGAAAGTTTGAGCTTTTTTTTGGGCATCTTCGCTCAGTTTCTGGATAAGCTTCTGATCCCTGATTAACCTAATTGAACATTCTATTAATTCAGCTTTGGATTGAACTCTGAATC
>Ga0209986_10005437_pt1 | contig 10552 bp, 7 predicted proteins | sample BlataG_FD_183168 | JGI IMG/M metagenome (GOLD analysis project Ga0209986, IMG submission 183168) | Deep subsurface microbial communities from Black Sea to uncover new lineages of life (NeLLi) - Black_00105 metaG (SPAdes) (version 2) | ecosystem: Environmental > Aquatic > Marine > Oceanic >...
CCCAGTTCGTCTCGCTCAGTCCCGATGTGCAACGCGAGATTATCGAACGCCACCGCCATTCGGGCTGATCACGGGCGGCCATAGCAGGCTTGGCTGCGGACCGGGGGTCACTCATCTGCTAACACGTGCTTGCAAACCCCACTGTTGTCCTCGGCAATCCGCTTCATGACATCATGAGCAAGCGGGTCGTCGCCGACCACTAACGTGTTGACGCGCACATCACCGTCGCCGTTTAGTTCAGCGATCGTCGCCAGCACAGCTTCGTTGTCTGGGAACCCATCACTTAGCAGATGTATGATCTTGACCTCTTCCGGCGCCCCCTCGAGCACTTCGAACGCTCGCCGCAACGCCGGTAGCGGATCGGTCTGCCCTTCGGCGCTGATTCCCTCTAGAAGCTCCGCCGCGGCGCTCTTATGCTCCATGATTCCCGGCGTCAGCCGCTTGGGTTCTTTCTCCAGCGGCTGGCCGTCGGCGGGAAGGATCACATGGAAACGTTCTTCCTCGGTAAGCTCACTGATGGAGATGAGCAGCTGTCTCTGAACAAGGCCGAAGACCTTGTGAATTGAGCCCGATCTGTCGACGACGTATACGATGCACCTCGCCCGCGGCCAGGGCAGGAAGGGGCCGCGAGGACCCTCGACTACCTCGTGCCCCGGCGCCGCTTCCGGCGCGCAGCCAAGGCAGGTCACCATCATCAGAACTGCCGCAACAGCGTAGACGGCCGAGCTACTCGCCATGTCTCTAAGCATCGTACACTCCGCATGTTCGGTTGCGCATGCAGTGAGCTCTATTGTTTCCCATAGCGCGTCGACCCGGGCTATCCCAGACTTCCGCACTCCAATTATAAGACAGATCGTGTCGCAGTCTACGGAACTTCCGGGCCCTCCGAGCGATTCCGGCTGATGTAATCGGCGATGTGCTCGACGGTGTCTATCCAGATGCCGTTGGCAGCGTCCGTGCAATGCTCACAGAGCTGCCGGAGCGCATCGGCGGAGACGGTCTGATACGGCCCCTGCTGGCCGACGTCGTGCATCGCCAGCACGACCCAGGCCTGCTGCTCGCCGGCCTGTGCGAGAAGCGTCTGCAACTGCTCGAAGTTCAGCCTGTCGCCTTCCGTGCCAGCCAGACGGGCCAGGTCGCAAAACGACGGATCGTTGAAGGTCTCGTCGCGAAAGCGTCGCCCGGCCAGGAAGTGCCTCGCCACTAACGGCACGTAGCTGCGACAATCCTCTCCCCGCCCGACGAACGATTGCCCGCACGGGTAGGCGAATGTCCGCGGCGCCTGGCCAAAGCGCTCGGCCATGGCGGCCTGGGCGTCGAGCAATTCCACCTCCATCTGCTCCAACGTGTAATCCTCCAGCGCGTTTTCCATCCCCCAGCAAAAGTTGCCGCTGCACGAGTGCTCCACGCTGTGGTTGCCGATCTCGTGGCCGGCCTCGGCTACTCGCTGCCAATCGGCCAGCCGCGGGTCGGCCGAGCCGGGCGTCATGTAGAACGTCGCCTTCACGCCGCAGCCGTCGAGGACGGGCAGGCCGAAGGAAAGCTGGCTCTCCCGCCCGTCGTCGAAGGTCAGGCTCACCGCGGCTTGGATGCCCTCCGGCCAGGCGAATGGGCTGGGATATCGCATAAGATGTCTCCTGTCCGGCCTTGTGTTCGTGGGCGCCGGCAAAGCGCCAGCCGTCGTCCTGGCCGCCGCGCCGCGGGGGTGAGTATTGGCCGGCCGCCAGGCGATGTCAACAGACGGACGGGGTGACCCGTCAGCAGCAGGACAGACTAATCATGCTGGATGGCCGCCCATAGGTCCGCGTCGAACGGCGCGCTCCGGCCGGGGCACTTCTCGCGATGGCAGACCTGGCAGGCGCGGAAGTCGTGCTCGGTGGGGAACCGAATCCCGGAAATCGTCTTGTTGGGCACCATCAGGCACGAGTCGGTCAGTATCACCCCGACCTCTCCCTGGACGTCGCCCAGCAGCGCGAACAACTGCTTCTGCTGCTCGATGGGCCAGACGCTGACGTCGCCCGAGCCCGGGCTCATGGTGATCGTCCGTCCCAGCCGGTACCTGCTGGCGAGGTGCTCGTTGAGATGCCCCGCCGCCGCACCTAGCAGGTTGGCCTTGATTGTATCCCACCAGAAGTCGGCCAACACGTCGCCTTTGGGCCGATCGACGGCGTCGAGCTCGGCCCCGCAGGTGGCCACGAACGGAAAGACGCGCTGGATGTCCTGGAGATTCATGCATAGGGCCCGGCTGGTGAAGGTGACGCCGTCGATGGTGACGGTGTCGTCGTTGCGAGCGTCGATGAAGCCCTCTCGGTAGGCGGCCTTGGGCCGGCCGGCGGCACGGGCAGCGTCGAGGAGTTTCTCGAACTCCCGGGCGTCGGCCGAGTCCGGCGGAACGGACGCCTGGTCCATCAGGGCCGGCCCGTCGAGGTCGAAGGGGATGTCTGTGAGCGTTTCCATGTACTCTCCCTCGGTCGGGGTCAGCGCTGCGCAAGGCGTCAAAGCCCCAGCGGAGCCGGGCCTGTTCGCCGCAGCTTCAGCGAAGGCGAATTATGGTGAAGGAGTATGGCAGGAACGTATAGCTGATCTGCCCGTCCGTGAAGCCGTGCTTCCAATCCTTCCGCTTCGGCGCAACGTTTTCGGGATCCTCAGCCGTGTTGGTCGCGTCCGGCTCGCCGGCCAGCTCTGTAACGTCGGCTGTCTTCTTCGTCGGTTTGAAGCCCTTGAGCTTGATATCCGCCTTGGCTGGAGCGTTAGCGACGTTCACAACGCGCAGGACAAGCTCGTCGCCCTCGTCGCTCCGCACGGCGATCACGTCCAAACCGTGAAGGCCGCCCTCGCCGTGAGCATCAATCGTCCCGAATTGACTGACCTCGGGCGTTACGTCGTGCTTGAATTGCTCAGCCAGCAGGTCGAAGCAATGGGCCTTGTCCACCTTGGCTTCGATGAGGTCTGGGAAGTAGTTCTCGGCGATCATCTGATGGACGTAGTAGGCCGGCTGCCCCCACGCCATATAAGGATTGAAGAAGATCAGTCCCTGGTCCCAGCCGTGGTCGTTCTGCCCGTCCGGCTGGAGACTGTTGGCCGAGACCACCACGCGAACCAAATCGGCCCGGCGCTCGAAGTATGCGATCGACAGCGCATTGGCCAGTGCCCGCCGTTGGCCGTGGTTGTTGGCGTTGAGCTCGAAGATGGCGAACTTCATCTTCGCGCCGGGGTCGACTGCCTGGACGACTTCGAAGAACTGCACCGTCTCCTTCAGGCCGAACACGTTTTCCGGCGTGTCCGAGGAAATGTGCACGTCGAACCAGACCTCGGCGCCATACTCCATGGCCAGTTTCATGATCTGCCTGCGGACGGTCAGGCTGCTGAGGCGCTTGCCGCCCTCGATGTAGTCGGGCTTCTCGGGCGTCTCGCCGTAGTACAGGTCGCCGATGACGAGGATGATGCTGGGGTCGGCGCCCCAGATCGCCCGGGCGCCGCGCTCGAAGCGGGTCCAATACTCGTCGCCCACGTGCTGCTCGTTGCCGTACTCGATGATCTTCCAGGCGTATGGCTCACCGTGGCCTTCTTCTATCCGCCGCCGGCCCCACTCGGTGGTCTCGTCGCCACTCAAGAACTCAACCAGGTCGGCCAGGTCTTCGGGCGTCTCGTCGATGCTGATCGACGGGATGTAGATGCAGTCCATCTTCTCGGCGTAGTCGGCCTTGTCGAACATGGCCCAACCGTGCGTGAAGTACTTGTACCAACTGCCGAGATACGGCTTGCGCTGGTCGCGCGGGCCGAGCATGTCCTTCCATAAATACAGCGGATTGTTGACCAGGCACCCGCCGCAGCGAACGACCGTCACGCCCTGGGCGTTCATCAGGTCGCCGATGTCCTTGCGAACCGGCAGGCCCTCGAACCGGCCCCACTCGCCCGGCTGACAGAACACGTAGCCCAGCGTGATCGAGCCGGGCTTTCGCAGCAGTATGGCGAAACGGCCCTTCTTGTCGGTCGCGTTCGGCGTGAGCGTGAACTCCAGCTTCTCGTATTCGCCGCTGCCGGGGGCGGTCAGCGTTGTCTCGGCATAGGTCTTGGCGCCATCGGCGCTCTGGAAGGCCACCACGAACTGGGTCGGCCCCTCGCAGCGGACCCGGACTAGGCCCTCGTAGTCCTTGCCCTTTCGGAAGCACATGCCCCAGCGGTTCAGGGCCATGTTCTCGATGCCGATTTCGCCCTCCCCGCCGGTGAAGGTGAGCTTCTGGCTCTGCGTGCCGTGGTACGGGCTGACCGAGTCCATACCGAAGCTGCCGGTCGCCGAGCCGGTCCGAATCGGCCGCCACATGCGGCTGACGCCTTCAGCCGACGCGGCCAAGTCGAACGGGAACTCGCGCGTTTTGCGATAGTCGTTGAGCTTTACGTTGCGGATGCGGACATCCTGATTCAGCACGAACAAGCCCACCGTGCCGGAGCGGAGTTCCTCGTTGAACTCGAAGTGTCTGCCGATGAGTTGACCGTTGACCAGCACTTGCAAGGACGCCCACGCGAACTGCACCGTCACCTTCACCCACCGGCCCGTCGGCACGTCCAGCGGCGTCTCGACATACGGGTCCAGCCCGCCGCCCCGGCCCCGGCCGATCCGCATCATCTTCTCTGACGGATTGAACCAGACCCCGTAGCACCGGTAGCTGTGGATGTCGATGCCGGGGTCGTTGACCTTGACAATGACCCCGGCGTGGCCGTCCTGACCGGGCCTGAAGAACATTTCGCAGCTCAGTTCGCCGTTGATGGCGTCGAGGTCCTTGACGGTGATGTTGCCGCGCTCGCTGTAGCGGCTGCGGGCGATTAACTCGCCTTTGTCGACCTCCCACGAGCCCAACACCGCCTCCCAGTGCGCAAAGACAGGCACGTCGGCCGGCTCTTGAAAGCTCTCGCCGAAGATCATCTGGCTGTAGATGCCGCCGTAGACCTCGTGGTTGACGTCCTCAATGCACGTGCCCCGCATGTACGGGCTGACATTCTGTAAAACATTGTCGGCGTTGACGGTGATCTGGGCGGCATCTGACATGTTGCTTGCTCCGTTCGATCAAAAACCGAGCGTCTTGAACTGCGGCAGGTACTTCTTGAACTTGCCGAACATTTCCTTGGTCATCTTCTTGATCTCGGGCAGTGACAGCTTGGCCGCCGGCAGCGGGTCGTAACAGATCGCCTGGTAGACCAACTTGGCGTCGCCGGTGAAATGCGCATCGACTGTCATCATCTCGGTTCGCGCGCTGAGGTCGGTCAGGATCGCGCACTGCGGCGGCAAGGCGCCGACGTGGATCGGCTGGAGCTTGCCGCGTGTGGCCAGCACGGGCACTTCCACGCAGGCGCCTTCCGGCAGGTTGGTGACAAGTCCGGTGTTGGGCACGTTGCCGTTGAACTCGAACGGCTCGCCGCCCAGCCAGGCGTTGATGATGTACGTGGCGTACTCGTGCCCGCGCACCAGCGGGACGGGCACGTCCTGGGCGAGCCAATCGCGGACGAACTTCTTCCAGTTCTTCTTGGCCGCCTGATAGCACTTGAGGATGTAGGCGTACGTGCCGGGGTTCCAACTGGTCTTGGTGTGGCACTTGCGGATCAGGTCAGGCCGTTTGCGGAACCACCAGTTGTACTCGCTGTTGTGTCCGCTGGATTCGGTCACATAGTAATCCAGCGCCATCAGCATTTCACTGCGGACCGGCTCCGCTTCCCAGATGGCCTTGTCGGACGCGACGACCTTCCGCAGCTTCGGATACAGGTCCTTGCCCTTGTGCTCCAGCCGCGTGAACCATGACATGTGGTTGATGCCCGCGCAGGTGTAGACAAGTTCCTCGTAGGGCACGCCGCACCAGTCGGCGATTTCCATGGCTGTTCCCTGCACGCTGTGACATAGGCCCGTGATGGCCAGGTCGCTGGTCCGCTGCATGGCGTGGCACAGCATGGCCATGGGATTGGTGTAGTTGAGCATCACGGCGTTGGGGCAAAGCTCCTCCATGTCGCCGACGATATCGAGCATGGTCGGAATCGTCCTTAGCGCCCGGAAGATGCCCGAGACACCGCGCGTGTCGCCGACGTTGATGTCGATGCCGTAGTTCTTGGGGATCAGGATGTCGTGCTGCCAGACGTTCACGTCGCCGCACAGGATCGTCACCAGGACGGCGTCGGCATTCTTGAGCACCTCGCGTCGGTCGGTGGTGGCGGTGACGGTCGCGGGGTAGTTGTCCGAGTCGACGATCTTGCGGACCATTCGCTCGGCGAACTTCAGCCGCTCCTTGTTGATGTCGACCAGGCACAGCTCGGCGGTCCGCATGCGGTCAAAGGTCAGCAGGTCGCAGACCAGACTGCGGGTGAAACCGAGGCTGCCTGCCCCGATGAAGACGATCTTGGCTCGCTTGGCCATCTGCTCACTCCAATAATGTGCGACTGCGGCGCCGCGGGTTGACGGAAGGCCATATGCAACCAGATTGACGCCGCTCCCGCAAGGCGCGATCGACGGGGTCGGCGAGCTTGCCAGCTGGAGAGCAAATGAGGCGGCGCCGCTGCGTCAAACCTCGGACCTGTTCGTCAATCCACCAGCGTCAGCAGGCTGTCGTACATCTTCTTGGCGGCCTGGGCGGCAGGCATGGCCCAGAGCTCCTCGCTGAACATCTCGATCGAGAAGTAGCCGTCGTAGCCGAACTCCTCGATTCGGCCGAAGATGGCCTTGAGGTCCAGGCACCCGCCCGCGCCCGGCAGCACGCGGTCGCCGTCGCACGACAGCTCGCCGGGCTTGTCGGCCATGTTGTCGACGTGGATGTGGCGAATCGTGGCGACGTTCTCCGGCGTGAGCTGCTCGAACTTGCTTGGCGTGCAGTGGTAGTGACACGGGTCGAAGATCACGCCGAGGTTGTCTCGCCCGGCCCGGCGGACGATCTCCGCGGCGGTGCGGACGCTCTTGACGATCGGCGACCAGTTGAACTCCAGGAGAATCGTCACGCCGGTCGGGGCGATCAGGTCGGCCGCGGCGCCGAACCCGTCGACCAGCACCGCCAGCACGTCTTCGCACGTTTCTCCCTCGGCGGGCCCGTCCGTGCCGCAGACCATGCCCGTCCCGCCCAGTTCGCCCAGTAATTGGGCGTTGCCCAGCAGTAGATCACGGTTGGCTTTCTTGTCGGCCGCCGAGGCGAACGACAGCACCGGCGCCTCCCACCCGCCTATGCAGTCCACGCCGCGGGCGTCGAGCTCTTTCTTGGCGTCGGCGACCTTACGGCCGTCAGCGAGGAACTTCTTGACCTCCCACATCGGGAACTCGATGTGCTTGAAGCCGGCTGCGGCGTAGGCGTCCAGGCACTCGATGAAGTCGGCGTGTCGGGTGGAGACGGCGTTGATGGCGAGTTGTTCGATCTTCACGGCTACTGTCCTTTCCAAAGACGGATGTATTCGCGGGCGAGCTGGATGTCGGCAAACGCGTCGGCGGCGTTGCACGTGGGCGGCCTTTCGCCGCGGACAGCGGCGAGGAAGTTCATCGTTTGCCGGCGCATGGACCCCACGGGCTGCATGCGTGGGACGGTGCGGATAGGCGCGCGGCCGTATTCGGGATCTTCGTACAGTTCGACGCGTCCGGCCCGGCCGACGGCCATCGGCGGGGCAATCTCGATCTTGAGATAGGCGCGCTCGAAGGCGACCAGGACGGACTCCTCCCACCCGCGCGTGGTCATGTAGGGGGTCATCTCGATGGTGACGGCCGCGCCGCTATCGCTCGTGCCGGCCAGCATCACGCCGGACGGGTCCGCGTAGGTCACCCGCCAACTCTCGCCCAGCAGATGGCGGGCGAGATTGACCTGGTGGATGTAGTAGTTGACGAAGCCGGTGTAGGCGGCGAACGTGTCGGCGTCCATGTCATCGGCGGGCGGGTCCATCTCCAGTGTCGGGCGTTCGTCGCCGCCGTCGATGATGCTGTCGAACGTGCGTTCGGTCCAGTCGCCGGCCGGCATGAGGATGCGCACGTACGTCAGCCTCCCCAGTTCGCCGGTGGCTTTTAGCCGCTCGATCTGCTCGTGGGCCCACATGACGGCCGGGTCGGAACGCTTGTTGTAGCCGACCATCAGCCAGCCTTCGGACTTCTTTTCGGCGGCGAGGATCTTCTCGCCGGCGGCGATCGTGCCGGCGATGGGTTTTTCGATGAACACCGGCAGGTCGGCCTTGAGTAGTTCCGGCACGAGCAGGCCATGGCGGTCGAACGGCTGGCTGGCGACGACGGCGTCGAGCTTCTCGGCCGCGAGCATCTCCCGGAAGTCGCCGTAGACGTTCGGCACGTTGTAGTGGGCAGCCACAAGCTGGCCCGTCTTGGCGCGCGGCTCGGCAAGGGCGACGACCTGACAGTCCGCCAGCGTAGCGTAGTTCCTCAGATGGGCGCACTGGCCCATCTGCCCCACGCCGCAGAAGCCGATCTTGAGGGGCATTCGTTCGTTCATGGCGCTCGTTAGTACACGGCCAGCGGACGGAGAGCAAGGGGTAAGCAGTGAATGAGTCCTAGGTCTGCGGGGCCCGCCGAAGTCCCAGCGCGCCGGGACGAAGGCGGGAGGTCTGCGGGATGACGGCTGGGTGAATCTCCGGCCGGTCCGGCGCTACAGCACGGGGTCGACTTCGTCGAGCACGTTGACCAGCCCGGCGCCCAACTGACTTGTGTCGGCCGAGCCGGTCAGGCCTCCGGCCGTTGCCGGCGGAGCGGACAACTGGGCGACCGGGAACCCGAAGTCCACGGCCGCGCCCGCAGACTCGACCTCTGCGGCCGGCCGGAAGCGTACTTGCCGGGGGGCGCGGGGCGCCGGTGCACCCATGGCTTTGTCCGGCCCGGCCCAGGACATCGCCAGCGGCTCGGGCGCCGATGAGTCGATCTTCGCCACGCCGCGACGGGCCGGCCTGGCGGGCGAGGTCACTGTCAGCGCTCGGTGGCTGACCGCCGGCGTATTCGGAATGTCGACGACGGTCGTGGCGGCGACCTGCACCAGAGGCCGAGTGCCCGGCTTGGCGGTCATGGGGGCCGGGGCCAGCTGGCTTGGCGCGACGGGATCGGCCTGGATGGCAGGTGTGCTCTCCTCGACAGTCTCCACAGGCGTCTGGGGCTCCTGGTCGGTCCCTGCCGGCGGAGCGCTGTCGCCGAGCGTGTCTGGCGCGCCGGCCTCGAAGCCGTAGTACATCGCCAGAATCGTCAGGTCTATCGTGTTGGTCGTGCCGTCTCCGTTGAAGTCGCCCTGGCCCCAGCTATTGCCGACACCGTAGAACATTGCGAGGATCGTCAGGTCTGTCGTATCCACCTGGCCAAGCAGGTTCGCATCGCCGTATTCGGTGTTGAGGACGTCGCGAACCAGCATGTCCACGTCGGCCTGGTCAACGTCGCCATCGGCGTCCAGGTCGCACAGCGGCTCGATAAGCCCGGCATCGCCGAACCCGCCGAGAACGATGTCGATGTCGATCGCATCAACGTCGCTGTCGCAGTCGACGTCGCCCAGCAGTTGCACCTCGTTGCCGAAGTCCTTGCCCTGGACGATGCTGTCCGCCGCCATGCGAATGCGGTACGCGCCGTAGGCCGCCGGCGCCACCTCGTCGCCGCCGATCCCGACCATGTCGTCCTCTCCGGACAGTTCCAGCGTGCCCAGCAAGGCGCCGGTCACCGGATCGATCCGGTAGGCCAGGTTGGCCACGCCGATGGCCTGGGCCGCGGCGATCAGCTCGCCATCGTAATAGGCCAAGCCGCCGTTGAGCGACCCCATGCCGGGATTGAACGTGTCAAGGACCGCGCCGGTTGACGGGTCTATCTTGTATACGTTGCCGACGGAGTTGCTGCCGAACAGCAGTCCCATGTCCGGCGCTGCCGTCAGGCCTCCTATCAACATCACCGAGAGCGTCAGCGTATCGACCACCTGGTCGGTCGCGTAATTGAACACGAGTATCTCGTTCAGGCTGCTTTGGATGTACGCCAGGTTTCCCATGACGCCCATACCCATGGTCGTTGCCGGCAAGGCGCAGGCGATGCTGTCGGAGTCAATAAGGGCCCCGGTCTCGAGGTTCATCTCATAGAGTGTCGGCTGAGCGCCCGTGTCGCCGCTGTCGACAAACAGGAGGCTGCTCGCCCCGACGGCCAGGCCCTGCATGCCGGCGGCGAGGGTGGTCTGCGGGGCTGCGAAGCTGTTGATAATCTCGCCCGTGTCGGGGTCGTGCTCGTTGATCGTCAGGTCCGACCCGACGCTGCGCAAGGTGAACAGCCGCCCGGGGTAGGACATCAGTGTCGTCTGGTTCCAGCCGGCCTGATCGACCTGGCGCACCTCGTAGTTGCCGGCCGCAAAGCCCGTGAAGGAGTACAGCCCGCATTCCAGCATTGGGTCGAAGGTGCTGTCGGCGTTGCTGTCGAATGCCGCCGAGACGGTGGTATCGACCACCAGGCCCGTCGCAAGGTCGACGACCTCGAGCGTGACGCCGTTCAGGCCGATTTCACCTGCGTCCTGCTGGCCGTTGCCGTTGAGGTCGTTGAACACCTGCCCGTAGACGCCCGGCGCCAGCGTCGCGATGTCCA
>Ga0209986_10005438_pt1 | contig 10552 bp, 11 predicted proteins | sample BlataG_FD_183168 | JGI IMG/M metagenome (GOLD analysis project Ga0209986, IMG submission 183168) | Deep subsurface microbial communities from Black Sea to uncover new lineages of life (NeLLi) - Black_00105 metaG (SPAdes) (version 2) | ecosystem: Environmental > Aquatic > Marine > Oceanic >...
CCGAATCGCTTTGTTTACCTCCGTCATGGGCATCAACTCCACCTTGGGCACGATGCCGTGCGCCTGTGCGAACGAGAGCATCTCCCGCATTGTGGCCCGATTGCCGAGGAAAGAACCAGTGATCGACAGTTGGCGTGCTACGAGGTTAGTCGAATTGAGCGCCACGTCTGGGAAGCCGAGAAGGATCAGCCGCCCATTTTTCTTCAAGGTGTTCAACAGCGCTTCCCAGTTGATCTTGCCGTGGGCGGTGCATAGCAGCAGGTCGAAGCCAAACATAACCTGCCGCAAGCTGGTCTGGTCGCCCGAAGCGATGAAGTGATCTGCACCGAAGGCAAGCGCCTGCTGTTTCTTCTCTGGAGAGGAGGAAATTGCAGTGACTTCGTAGTCGAGGGCGTGGGCGAACTGTAATGCGAGGTGGCCCAGCCCTCCCACGCCGATGATGCCAATTTTCTGCGCGGGTCGCGTTGCGTACAATCGGAGTGGGGAGTAAACCGTGATCCCGGCGCACATGAGCACCGCGGCCTCTTCGGAGGGCATGGCGTCAGGCAGTGGGTAAACAAAGCGGCTATCCACAATGACAGAGGACGAGAAGCCGCCATAGGGGACCCACGTTCCCGAATGGACAATGTCCAGGCAGAGCTGCTCTTCGCCCTGCAAGCACCACTCACATTGCATGCAAGAACGGCCCTGCCAGCCGATGCCGACCCGGTCCCCTTCCTTCAGACCGGATGCCGCACGGCCCACAGCTGACACGTACCCAACGATCTCGTGACCGGGGACAAAGGGAAAGGTGGTTATTCCGTAGTAGTCGTCGATGGCGTGGATGTCGGTCTGGCACACACCGCAGTGCGTGACCGAGACCCGGACATCATACGCCCCCAGTGTGGGTGGCTCGTAGGTGAATGGCTCGAGCGGCTGTCCCACCGCTCTCGCTGCGTATCCCAAGACCCTCAAAGAAGACATTCGCAGGACCTCCCCTGTTCAGTAGCGCGCATCCACTGGAATAGCCAAGGATGCTGCCTAACGTTAATTGAACCTAGAATATTAGTATTCCGTTTAGTAGAGAAGATTGTCATGGGTCGGGAAATCTTCGGACCTGAATGTCTTCCATATCGCCAGGAAAAGCAGAAGTAGTTCTGCAAAGAAGAGGGGCCTAATGAGCTCCTTTTCTCTTTCTTGTTTTTCACTGTTAGATATGTGTTCAAGAATAGGGGCGTAGATCCCCTTCTTCTCGTTCCGTTTCTATTCCATATGCAGGAGCAAGTCAAGATGTAACATAGTTTATCAAGACGCCGAACCAGGATGAATGAGTGAGTGGAATGGAAGAATCGCTGAGAGATATGCTCAAGCACGGGAGGAAATTCGAGCGGTTAGGGACTGCTGAACCCGGATTATACATCAGAAAGATACCTCAATCAAAGGATGAACCAGCCTATTTAGCTGTTGAGATAAATCCGATTGGTCAAAGCGGAAATCCAATGAATAAGATAGGGGCCCTCATAAGAAGCCAGAACGAACTTGATGCCATCAGAGCAATTTTATCTCAGAAAAATGTGGACGAAATACTTCAGACGATAGAGAAGGTAAACCATCAGCAAGCTGATTGATCGTCATGGCTCGCGAAATATTCGGACCTGACTATCTGCCATTGCTGAATCAGTATCTCTCGGCTCGGATAAAAAAAGAGTGTAATGGAGTGATTGTTCCTCACTCCACCGTAGATGACACCTATACCTTCTCTGCTTCAGAGAGGTGGGAGATCTTCTCCACGAAGTCATCCACCAGTTTCTTGGCTTCTCTCGCCAGAGACTCAGAGTAATCATCCCTGAGATTCCTGCGAAGTGTACGGCCAGCTCGTCTCATTTTCCGCCAGCTATCGACTAGCTCACGTGCCTCTTCAGGCATTGGTCCATCCCATTCTTCGAACTGTTGTCCAAAGAATCTGGCACCTTTATCTTGGTCCCGTCGCTGCTTGTCCTCTTCAAGGAACTTCTTGCCCTCTTCCGTCAACTCGTAGCGTCGGACACCAGCTTCTGAGTCCGCCAATTCCTTTGTAAACCCGGACTCTAAGAGCCAGGATAGTAAGGGATAGACAGAACCTGGGCTTGGTTTCCATCTCATGCTGGTATTGTCTTCAATCTCTCTCATGATCTCAGAACCTGACATAGGCTTCTTGTTGAGCAATTTCAGTACCTGAAACCTGAGGTAACCCTTTGGTACGGATGAGGTTCGCCTGCTCCAGTGACGGTGGTTTCTTTGTCTGCGCATATTTTGCTTTACACCTCCTTATTGGTGATTTTGTGAAATTGTATCAATACTGATATCAATTGCGATATCACTATTGATTGAGACCTAATAAAGTTTTGGAAGGAATCGTAGACGCTTAATCTACTTGAGCAAGTTACCTTTGACTGGCTTGAAATGCATTTGAAAATGGTCATAAATCATAAGATCGTCACGGCCCGTGAGATATTCGGCTCCGAATATCTGCTGTACAGGCAAGAGAAGCAGAAGTAGGCTCCGCTCCGACCCTAACTCTGGGTCAGGACACATATCTCTACCACGTTGTTCCAAAGCGTGCTAGATGGAGTGAGCTGAGGAAGATTACACAAAATGTCGGAGAGGCCGTCAACAAGCCAACGATGCGCTTGAGGAGCATAATCCCCCGCTTGAAGGAGTCATAGACAGTGCAGACTTCAACGTCAAAGATAGGCTTCCCGATGCAACTCTGCTGAAACTGCTAGACCATTTCAGCAGGTACAGATCGAGAAATGAAACCCTCTCTGAGCCCGACATTCATAGGCGTTAGATTCTAAAATAGACTCTGATGACCCTGAGCTTTTAGAATATGATGCCACTTGCTCACTGGGGATTAGGTCGCTATGATGAATAGAATAAAGCAGCGAAAAAGGCGGAACAATCGGGAGGGGGCCAAAGCAATCCGAAGTTGTTGGAGTCTAGCTCCTCTCAGATTATCCAAATGAAGTAAACAAATTCCATGTTTTGCAGGATAGGATTCATAACATGGAATTTCCAATACTTGAGCTAGGTTGAATCCAAATGCAAGCTGATCTATTCTCAGTGTTTATCGAATTCTTAGAGCAGCTACTTGCACCTTTTGGTTTAGGACTACTTGCACCATATGTCGCGGCCATACCACTGATAATTCTTATTCTTATTCTCTATCAGATTGCAGTACGAGCTGTGAGATCTGCGTTCATCAAAGTAGGCATGCCAAAAGAGGCTACTAGTGGTCTAATATTCCTTACAAGACTCATTTTTATTTCAATAGCAATGGTAGCTGTGTTGACAGTAGCAAGCCCAATATTGGAAGGAGATGTTATAATTTCAGCAGGTGCTCTCTTAGGTGCTGCTCTTGGACTTGCGTTTTCCCGATCTCTTTCCAATTTGATCAGTGGGCTCTTTATTCTTGGGACTAGGCCTTTTCGTGTTGGTGATTATATCAAGATGGGTGATGACGAAGGTATCGTTACAGAAATTGCACTGAATTATACAACATTGTTAATGCAAGATCATAGCAGGGTACTTGTCCCAAATATTCGTGCAGTGGAATCAAGAGTCGTTAATACCAGGATAGGAATTGATGACTATTTACGGGAAAGGGAATTTGAGCATTATGAATCACCGTTTCATGAAAAGAGAATCTCAGGAGCTGCCAAGATACGTGAGTTGGTGAATAATGATGAGGTGTATCGCTATTCATTCAGTGTAATTGTTCCCAGTCAAGTCAGTCGCAATGTAGTAATTAAGCACTTTTCAAGGACTTGTCAAAAGTGGACTGATAGATTTGTGACAACTCCGGAATTCATTTTTTGGCAAACCAACAATTGGGGAAATCAGATATTCCGATTTTCAATTCTCCTTAATGAACCACGCGAGATTTTCACAAATGGAACAGACTTCCATTCTGAGATTTCTGATTTTGCATCATAGTCAAAGAAACCATGTCCTAAATAAGCCTGAAATTGAATAAGTAGCATCTGATTAGATTTCGCACATATGATAGTCATATGAGTAGTTGAACTGTCCATCTAGAGAAGCGGATATATTATTTCAGTTAATCATTGGGAGGACTCTTCCCTCTCAATCCTCCTTTTGTTTTCGTACTCAAACAAATTCTTGCTACACTGTAGACACTCACGGAGGGTATCCTACTGTCTGTGCGAACAGGATTCGCTGATTAGGACGCAGATTGAATTTGGCTTTGATACTGATTTTATCACAGTTATGGAACCAAGTAGCTAATCCCTCTGAAGCGGCAAAAAGATTGATGTTTTGCGCAATGAATCCCGTATCTGTGTAATAATATGATTTTTGAACTTCGGGGTCACCAATCCTCGGGTCAGGTTGGTCAGGTCCGAGATCATAACGCAAAAGATCTACGACATAGAAAATGTTCACCGGTGTATGCCTTGTGAGCTTAGATGCATAACCCTGGCCGGACATCATACTAAAGTCCCCTGCTGAAATGGGTGTCAGCTGATGAGGGATTGCCTCATACAAATATAGACCATCCTTCAATGCAACGTACAGATCAATTTCTTGTGAATTACTTGCTGAGGGAGCTGTCCGTCCTGGCTTGTTAAAGGATGCCTTCTCACGATTTACTCCAAAGGCGGCCCAGAGGAGGTTTGAGAGAACCTGTAGCGGAATCTCTCTCGGACCAATATTTCGGTTAGTCTGCCGGAGTAGTAGGGCTTCCAGTAGAGTTTTGCCACCTCTTCTCATAGGTTCTGGCAAGATAATTGGATCCACTGCACACACTTACTCCTAGTCTAGCTCCCATTTCTGATAGACAGCATCGATGCCATCACCTACGACTTCTATATCACTAATTTCTCCCATGCCAGCTTCATGGAGCCATCGAACATGATCTATAGTATAGGGATCGATGCCAATGCATCTTGCAGCTGTTGCATCTGCAGCTACTGGATCGACACTAGCTATGATTGTGTCCATCTTCACTGGTGTGCCACTCCATGGACCACTACCAGACTTGCCGTAAAAGCCATCGATAACACTGAGAGTCGGTGGTAGGGTCTTGCAGATATCGTAGATGAAGTTGTTCGTTCCGAATTGGTGCATGGAGTATTTGTTACGTGTAGTGAGCATACCGAACATATTCTTCAATCCCATAGTGATTTTTGTATGATGCAGCGTCTTCATTGTTGGTACCGTGATGATAGCTGACTCCACAGCGATTCGGGCTACCCTAAATTTCTCTATTCCGCGATGGTTCTCTACCTCTAATTCGACCTTATCATCAAGCTTCCCCATGTTGACGTACTCAGAACCCAATCGATCAATCACTTCCATCATACCTGTTTCAATGATTGCTTCGTCTGGTGATGTTATCCCACCCTCTGTTTCAACCACCATAACCTTCTTTTCAAGTTCCATAATTTTCATGATCACTGCTTCCACCACTATGGGATCTGTTGTTATCCCGGTCTGGAAGGTGTGACTTGTGATTAGATTTGGTTTCACTAAGATAGTTTCATAGGATTCAAGAGCTTTCTTGAACGGTATTAATTCCATTGCTCTAAATACGGGTTTAACACCACGTTTCCCCTTTACAACAGCTACTAATGACACAGCTCTATTTACAGAATGTCAGATATTTAAATCTAGGAATGGAGAAAAGATGTCCATCGTGGCGGTCTTCTAGCAGATTTAAGTGATCGTTGATTTTCCAATTTGGGTAAAGAGAAATTTCCGGACCAGATTATCTGCCGTATATCTTCAGGAAGAAAGAGTGAACCCTATCGTTATGGCATGGGAGATCTTCGGACCTGAGAACCTGCCCTACAGACAAGAAAAATGTATGTTACCCCCTCCGTCGACCAACAAAACTATGACAGTACTGGGCTCTGGAAGACGATTCTAAATGCTTGGACCCTTAGTTATATTATGCAATCCGGGTCATTACTGATTTCTTAGGAGTCATGTGACTTGTCTGGCAAGAAGACTGATTCTATGAATCAGACCGTGGAGAATAACCAGAATCCCAGGAAACAATCTTGGGTTTTTGCAGCAATCGCAATAGTAAGTGCGATTTGGCTTATCCTTCGGACGGGACACGGATGGATGATGATTAGATTGTATAAGAGGCGCTAGAAATGGGGTTCATGCAATTACTGATTGAGAATGTTAATAAACAGTATAGAGGGAGTGATTTTTTCGCTTTACGTGACTTATCTTTGGACATAGGTCCTGGAATTATGGGTTTGCTTGGTCCTAATGGAGCGGGCAAATCTACGTTGATGCGTATCATTGCAACTATTACTAAACCCACTCATGGCAATGTACACTGGAATGGCATTGATATCGTTCAACAGCCAGACGAGATACGAGCGGTACTAGGCTACCTTCCCCAGGATTTTGGTGTTTATCCCAATCTCAATGCTGATGAGTTTCTCCACTATATGGCAGCAATCAAAGGAGTAGACCACAAGGCTGCAAAAGAACGTATTGAAGACCTATTGACGTTCGTCAACTTGCTCGATGCTCGCAAACGTCCATTGGGCAACTATTCAGGAGGTATGAAACAGCGAATCGGGATTGCTCAGGCCCTGCTGAATGATCCGAGAATCTTGATTGTTGATGAGCCAACAGTTGGGTTGGATCCCGAAGGTCGAGCACGGTTCAGACATCTGTTAGCGGAATTAGCTGGAGATCGTATCGTTATTCTCTCGACCCACATTGTTTCCGATGTTGAGGCTACTGCCAATGATATTGCCATCATCAATCAAGGTCAACTACTAGTTCGGTCATCCCCAGAAGATCTTCTCCAGTTGGTTGAAGGCAAAATTTGGGATCTGATTATTCCCAGCGCCGAGCTCTCAGCGGCAAAACAAAAGCATCTCCTCAGCAGTATTATCCGTCGCAAGGACGGCCTCCATATCCGTGTGATTGCAGAATCAAGACCTGCTCAAGAAGCTCAATTAGCTAGCGCTCCGATCTTAGAGGAGGCATTCCTCTATTGCATTTCGACCCATCGAGGGGCTGGGACTGAATGAATAGGTTGCGTGTGCTTTACGCCATTATGCGAGCGGGCTATCTGAACAAAGTTCGTACTTATCGCTTTTTGATTATCTTGTGTCTTACTATTGTTGCAGGATATATCTTCGTGCCAGCAATAGATGCGGATTATGTAACGCTTGGCTGGGGCTCGTCAACCACGTTCTATCGCGGCGTCTACAACAGTGCGTGGATTGGTGCAATGGTCGCTATGCTGACAGGAATATTCCTGACGCTTTTGGGATTCTTTGTCGTCAATGACACCATCAAGCGCGACGAACAAACACGAGTCGGAGAGATCATCGCAACTACTCCACTCAAGAATTCTGTCTACATAGTGGGTAATGCGCTCTGCAATTTTGCAGTTCTCTCGACTATGGCTGCTATTGTACTCATGGCTTCCCTTGGGATGCAGCTCGTTCGGGGTGAAAGCTTCGCTATTGATCTTTGGGCTCTGGGAGCCCCATTTTTGGTGTTTGTGTTGCCACTCATGTTGTTAGTAGCATCTATCGCTGTTCTTTTTGAAACAAGGCCCATGCTACGTGGCGGGTTTGGGAACATCATGTATCTCTTTCTGTGGATGATTGGGATACCTCTCCTCTCAGATAGCTTCGACCTATTCGGAATAATCTCGATTCAGTCAAGTATGAGTACTGCAGGCTTAGCTGAATATCCAGAAATAGCCCAGAGTGGGTTCGTTTTGGGATTTAGTTGGGGGTTTACTCAAGATCGAACACTGGCTACGTTTACATGGCTAGGGATTCAACTAACAGCAGGAATTCTCCAAACTCGCTTATTGGTATTAGTCCTTGGTATTGTAATTGCTCTTCTCGCTTCAGTGCATTTCAGTCGGTTTGATCCAGCACGTGAAACCCAAGAAATATCCGAAGTTCCTCCGCTGGATGTTTTCGACATGGATGAGATTTCCAAATCCGTAGTGGCCCCCCTTAAAGAAGTCCAGTTGCGTCCTCTCGATGCAAAGACTCGCCAATTCCGCTTCAGATCCCTGGCATTAGCTGAATTTCGGTTAATCCTGAAGGAATTAGAGAATTTTCCGTTCTTGGGGGTGTATGGCTTTGCAGTAGCAGGAGTATTGCTAATTGCCGGGTTGCTCCTCCCGCTCAACGTGGCGCGCGAGATTATGTTACCTCTTGCCTGGTTCCTCCCAGTACTGATTTGGTCTAAGATGGGAACTCGAGAGGCTCATCACCGGACCGATCAACTCATTTTCTCTTCTGCAAAGGTCCTCAGGCGCCAACTCGCTGCAATATGGTTCGCTGGTGTACTTCTAGCTATAATTGCTGGTAGCGGAGTCGCACTGAACTTAGCACTTCATGGTGAATGGCTTGGAGTGTTTGCTTGGGGTGTGGGAGCCTTGTTCATTCCCTCATTAGCACTGTGTTTGGGAGTATGGACTGGGTCTAGCAAAGTGTTTGAATTTCTCTATACTATGCTCTGGTACATAGGCCCTCTGAATCGGACAGAACCCCTCGACTTTATGGGAGCACTGCCCGGATCCGTGGAAGCAGGGATTTGGCAGTTCTATCTAGCAATCACCGTTATCCTCTTGGGGCTAGCGTTCGTAGGTAGAAAATGGCAAATTCAGAGGGGGTAAGGCACTATCATTGATCTATTCAGGTAATTCAATCAAAATCTCTACCAGCAGATGTAGTTACAAGGATTCAATTGAGAGAAACTCACCCTCTCTCCCTCACCCTTTCTGATTGCATGATTCTTAGATTAGTGGTCGCCTGAGAGTCATTCTCTATTCTGCTCTCTTCTTTTGAGAAACAGAACTAACGCGATTATCGTGACAGTGAAGGAGATACCTCCAGCTACCATGAGCGGCAACTGGTCGCTATGGTTTGGCGCGGGTATCATTGTGCTTGTTGCTTCCTCTCTCTCGTATACTAGTACTTGGACGGTTTCCTGAGTGCCTGAACCAAAATCGATGTTTCCAGCTGGTGCTTCAGCAAACAGGTAGCTTACGACTAGATGGGCAGTGACTATCGAGTCCCCAGACACGTTCATGATTGCCCCTCCCTGCTTCTGCATCTGCTGGACATGCCAACCATAAGCGTCTCTGTACGCAACCGAGATTCCTGCTACACCATCAGCAGGTTGGCTCATTTCAACACTGAAGCTGTCCAGGGGAGAAGTGATATGATACACCTTGGAGCCGTAGCAATACAGAGGCACATCGTATTCTTGATACGGCAACGAATCGATGGTTGTGTACTCCTGAATTGTCGCCTCAATGTCGCGAAGACAATAGCGGTCATTCGCAAAGCCCTGTTCATCAATGGTCAGGGCGGTCATCCAGTCCAGATAGAGATCATTGAATGAGATGTTATATCCTGCTGCATCAAGTGCGGTTTCCAAACCCACGGCTCCATCATCCCCGTGTCGCACCATGTCACGCAGGAACTGCACACCATATTGCTCCGCTAGATAAAATGCAAAGAGATAGCTGGCTCCATAGTCCTGAGCCTCAACCTCGAAATAGATGAATGAATCGTCAATGTCATCGAGGAAGTCTTGAACCCGAACGGTCCAGTTATTGGCTGGAAGGTAGCCTGAGTAGTAGGTGGCATACTCAGCTGCTCCCTCCAGAACGAAATGGACCTCGTCAAACTCGTAGTTGAACCAGACCAGATGGTGAAACTCATGGGCTATTGTGTTCAGTGGGTTATTCGTGCGATAGCAGATGTAGACCATCTCGCACAGGTTCGAGTGTTCTCCTGGAATCTCGTTTGACTGACTGTAGTAACTCTGGCGATGCTCGACTATCAGGATGTAGATCCTCGGGTTTCCGTCTACGTCACCGAGTGTGCCATCAGGGTCCCCGGCTAGGTCAGTCACACTTTGATAGATGTGAATATCAAACTCATCCCTGTAGATTTCAGCCCTTGCATTTGCCTCTTCCTCGCCAATGATGGAAATGGCTAGGTCTTCGAAGTAGATGTAACAGAGGTTTCCGATTGCAAGTAGATACGCGTCTACAATATAGAGCTCATCAGCGTCAGTGTCCACCGCCCAGAATGATCTATTATCTCCAATTTCTTGAGCTTGCGTCGGAAGCTTACAATGAGTACGAGCTGATGCCACATCATTCTGGTCGAGATGGTAGTGAGCAGGGATTGGCTGAACAAGTGCTAGACTGATTGCAATCAGACAGACACATGGTAGCGTCCAAGATGAATACATTGCTTCTACACGCTCTTGCCAGCTCTTACTATTCTTCTTGAGCAGACCTGCCATTTTAGATGTTCATTTCAACGCAGATTCTCCGATTACTCACTGGTCCACTGGAGGGATCAGTCTGTAGTCATGGGTCGCGACATCTTTGTCCCCGAGTATCTGCCCTACAGGCAAGAGAAGCAGATGTAGTTCTCATATTTTTAAGAGAGTGGTTCGTCCTCTCTCCCTCACTCTTTCTTCTGCATCTAGAAGGTTAGTCTCTCAACAGTTTAGGGACCTGTCTTCGGACCAGGAAGAGCTCTGGAATCAC
>Ga0209986_10005439_pt1 | contig 10552 bp, 9 predicted proteins | sample BlataG_FD_183168 | JGI IMG/M metagenome (GOLD analysis project Ga0209986, IMG submission 183168) | Deep subsurface microbial communities from Black Sea to uncover new lineages of life (NeLLi) - Black_00105 metaG (SPAdes) (version 2) | ecosystem: Environmental > Aquatic > Marine > Oceanic >...
TCTTTATTTTAGCTGAGGCAATGGCCTTTACCTTTAGTGGATGAGCTAATATTATCTCTTCTACAAGATCCTCGGACAGCTCATATGTCCGGGACCAGTCCCGGCATGACTCTATGACCATTCTGGTGCCATCCCTATCACCAATGAAATCGCTGAAGTCTTCCTTAATATGAGCCAGCCTTTTTGCTTTGATTTCTCCCGTTTCTGTGTCAATCATCGTCGCGTGGTCATATTGCTTGTGGCAGTCCAGTCCGATATACTTCATTTGCACCTCCCTATGGCGTATTTGGGTTACCTTAACCTCAAACTATACACCATAGACTCAGGAGGTGCATTACTCTTTCATGATACCTATTTATAACATAAATAGCGCTATAAATAAAAGCGTCTAATAGCTACCCAGTTTTTCTTTGTTGCCACACATAAACTAACCTTTGACCAACTGTGAAAAAGCTGAATACCACTATAATAGCCAAGGCAATAATTAAGGCATTAGCAATGTGACTTAGTAAAAGACCTAGTGCCAGTACAATGACCCTCTCTGCTCGAGTAAATAACCCCACCTGACACTCTAGACCAACTGCTTCCGCCCTGGCTCTAATATAGCTCACTAACAGAGAACCAAGTAAGGCAAGGAAAACAAGCAAAATCGGCATGACTGACTGCTCTCCAGCATATAACACTAAAATAGCAAGTAGCAGCGCCGCCTCAGATAAACGGTCGATTGTGGAATCAAGGACAGCGCCAAAAGGAGTAGCTTGCTCAATACGACGAGCCAATGCCCCATCCAGGATATCAAAAAAACCAGCAATAAGTACCACAAAGCCAGCAACAAGAAGATGTCCTGTAATAACAAGTGCCGCAGCGCCAAGGGCTAGTATGAAACCAAACCAGGTTATGGTGCTAGGTGTTACAGGTGTCCTGGCCAAAACCCGCACCACTGGTTCAGTAAGACGATAAGCTATAGCGCTGCGAACTCTGGATAAATTTGCTTTTGACCGTAATTTTTCTGAAGCAGTATTAACCGAACCACCCCCGCATTTTGCTTAAACTGAAATCGACATCGCTTCAAATTCTGGAAACTGTTTCTTCCACGGCGGCTCACCAAGTACCCTAACATAATAATTCAAAACATTTTGGGCAACGTGTTCCCAGCTATACTCCAAGGCTTTAACCCGTCCCTTGGCTCCCATCTCCTGGCGAAGTGATTGGTCAGTCAAAAGAGAAATTAGAGCCTGGGCTAACATTTCCTTATCCTCAGGCGGTACTAATAGACCATCAACGCCATGGGTTACTACACTGGCATAACCTTCTATATTTGAGGCGACAATCGGCTTACCTACAGCCATAGCCTCAAGCAAAATAATGCCGAAGCTCTCCCGACCTGTGGCTGGAGCACAAAAAACATCGGCTGTTTTATAGTATCTGGGTAATTCATCGTAGGCTACATAGCCAACAAAGACAACGTCCTTCAGACCGCTCCTCATAACCTGCCTCTTATACTTACGTCTCAGCCTGGTGCCAGGACCAACGATAATAAGTCGAGAATTTGAAATTTCCTGCTTAACCTGCCTAAAAGCCTCAAGTAGATAGTTCAAGCCTTTTCGTTTCTCCAGACGACCAACAAACAGGATATTCACCTTGCCATCACAGAATTCATCAATCGGAGATACATCAGGGGAAAAATGGTCTAAATCCACACCATTAGGGATAATATTGTAGTATCCAGGGAAGTGCCCATGGGCAAACTCCATGGCTGGTTTAGACACCGCAATCTTACCATCAAGCTTGCGGAACCACCTCCTCAGAATCCACTTGCCAATGGGTTTAGCGAAATTATACCCGGGTCTACCATGACAAGCATGAAAGGTTCCTATATTTGCTGTTTGCGACAACCGGAGCACGGTAGTGCATAACATTGGCATTAAAGGTTCATGAAGGTGGATAATATCAAAGTTTTCTTGGTTAAGTACGGCTTTTACTCTAGGGGATAACCATGGTGAAATAGTAACCCGAGCAATGGAACCACTGGTGGGAATGGGTCGAGGTCTACCTATAGGTATGAACCTATCGCCAAAGCTGGAAACAACCTTAGAGGCGGGGGCAATGACCTTAACCTCATGACCCATCCTGGTGAAGTAGCGCTCGAGATAGGAAATATGAAGGGTAACACCGCCCGGATAAGTGAAATCATACGGGGAGACCAATGCTATCTTCACCGGTAGCTGCCTAAAACCTCCGTGGAGACTCAATCAAACGGGTGTGCTCACCTCCCGCTGAGCACTAGCAATGAACTCTTCCACCATTTTGCGAGCTTCGTCATCGGTATATTGAACAGGCGGTGATTTCATAAAGTAGGCAGAGGAAGCCACTAGGGTTCCTTTAAGTCCACGGTCTAAGGCAAGTTTACAGCACCTTATAGCATCAATAACCACCCCTGCCGAGTTAGGGCTATCCCACACCTCAAGTTTCAACTCCAGGTTGAGAGGAACGTCACCAAAGGTTCGCCCCTCCATCCTAATGTGGCAAAACTTGCGGTCAGTCAGCCAGGGGACATAATCACTGGGACCTACATGGATATTATCAGGGTCAAGCTGGTAATCTAGCTGAGAGGTGACGGAGGTAGTCTTAGATATCTTCTTAGACTCAAGTCGTTCCCTCTCTAGCATATTATAGAAGTCGGTATTACCACCGAAGTTCAATTGATAGGTTCGTTCCAGTTTAACGCCACGGTCTCTAAACAGTCGGGTAAGGACACGATGAACAATAGTAGCTCCCACCTGAGATTTTATATCATCGCCGATAACTGGTAGCCCACTTTGCTCAAAACGCTGTTGCCAATATTTCTCCCGAGCAATAAAAACTGGAATGCAGTTGATAAAGCCGCAGCCAGCCGCTAGCACCTGCTCAATATACCACTTAGTTGCCTCTTCACTGCCAACAGGCAGGTAATTAATCACCACATCGGTCTGGGTTTCTTTTAGAATTTTGACTATATCGGCGGTTGGTCCTGGTGCTTTCTCTATTATTTGAGACAGGTACTTGCCCAAGCCATCATGGGTCATACCCCGCTGAATCTTAACCCCTGTAGTCGGCACCTCACAAAATTTTAAGGTATTATTGGGCAGGGTAAAAATAGCTTGGGCTAGGTCCTTCCCTACCTTGTTTTTATCAATATCAAAGGCAGCCACGAAGTTAATATCACTAATATGATACCCCCCGAGATTGACATGCATAAGTCCGGGCACAAATTCATTCTCTTTCGCTTCCCCATAGTAGTAGACGCCCTGAACTAGAGAAGAAGCACAATTACCCACACCTATTATGGCTACATTTATCTTGTCCAAGGTTTAATTGTCCTCCCTTCCAACAGTAGCACCTATGGAAAAAGGCACAAACCTAGCCGCACAATATCTATTAAGCCTAGAAAAAGCCTCATCAACAGTTACCGGTAACATCTTGCCGGAGGTTAGTAACAAATAGGCTCGCTTAATAAGCAAGACACATCATCAACACAGCAAGTAGGAGCTAAACTCCTACTAAACTTTGATGCTCATACTGAAGAGGGTTTACTTACTCCACCTCTAGCTGATGCAATTGGTCAAAAAAACTTACCTGCTGTCAAATCAATTACCGATTAGCCTTGACCAATTCTGAATACTTTAGTCCCACATGTAGGGCAAACCCCTTTCGTAGCTGGCCTCCCATTCTTCAGGGTAACCCTCTGGGGATTCTTTATGTCTACCTTCTTTCTACACTTAAAGCAATATGCTTGCACCCGAATCACCCCCTTCTTAATGTCGGTTGAACTATACCCCTATTATACGCAAACTGTCAAGACCTGTTAAATACTTATCTACCAGAAAGGAATTTGGCTATTTATCAGCTACACGAAAAAACCTTCTCTGGTTGCCACTGCCCCCTTTCTGAATTAAAGCATAGCACACCCAAGAAGCAACCATCACGGGTATAAACACGGCAGCGGGCACTATAAGAAGGCCTGGGCAAACTATCATCCCTCTCAAAAACCAAAGGGCGTCCGTTCCTTATATCTTTTTCAGTGGCATCACCGACAACCATAGCCGCCCAACGTAAAAGCACAATATCTATAGGATAGATAAAGTGTTGCCAGTAGCCATAGCGGAAGGCATCCTCAAGCTGCGGCACTGAAACTGCATCCTCAATATCGAAGAGGCCACACCTCAAGCGGGTCAAGCTCTTCAAATTAGCGCCACAACCCAGAAGTTGCCCTAAATCATGGGCTAGTGAGCGGATATAGGTGCCCTTACCACACTCCACTTCTATAGTAGTTACAGGCGGTTGCCAGTCTATAAGCTCCAAATGATAGACCCGAGTCAGCCTGCTTTTCCTCTCAACCTTGATACCGGAGCGTGCCAATTCATAAAGTGGCTTACCATGATGCTTCACGGCACTATACATTGGAGGGGTCTGCTGTATCAAGCCACAAAATGAGGTAAGTGCTGACAGCAATTGTTCTCGGCTAATCCCAGAGGGGTCTCCCTTACTGGTGATACTACCAGTAGCATCATAGGTGTCTGTAGTCACACCAAATTCAATCTGAGCCCGATAAGCCTTAGTAGCATCTAGTAAAAATTGGATAATACGCGTCCCCTGACCCAGGCAAACAGGTAAAACGCCCGTAGCTGCCGGGTCGAGGGTACCAGCATGCCCAACACGCCTTTCTCCGGTCAGCCGCTTCACTAGAGAGACGATACTAAAGGAAGTCTTACCCCAGGGCTTATCGATATTTAGTATGCCATCCACAGTCAATCACTATGCCGGTCTGGAGTGCTATTAGCGCTAACATTATCAATCAACTGCAAGAGGTGGGCTCCTCGCTCGATTGAATCATCCCACTGAAAGCTTAGCTCAGGAACACGGCGCAGCCTCAGACGTTTAGCCAGCTTGTTACGGAAGAAACCAGAAGCAGCAATCAGTCCATTTAGCGTCTTCCGCTTTTCTTCCTCGCTGACCATACAACTTACGAATACTTTAGCATATCGCAGGTCGGGGGAGGTGGAAACCTCGGTCACAGCAACAAAATTGCCAAGTCGTGGATCTTTGACTTGGCGCTGAAGCAATTCACTAATTTCGTGGCGAATAAGATTATTCACCCGCTCGATGCGATGTGCCATAATTAGTGCTCCCTAACCAGCCTTCTCTTTTCTGAAAAGCTCCAGTATATCACCAACTTGGAAGTCACTAAAATCTCTGATACCCACCCCGCACTCATAGCCAGAGGTCACCTCCTTAGCATCGTCCTTGAAACGCCTCAGGCTGCTGACCTCCGATTCACATACTATTTGTTCTCCGCGCCGCACCCTCGCTGAGGCCCCCCGACTCACCTTGCCCTCAGTAACATAAACACCGGCTATCTTTCCCTTCTTGCCAGCGGTAAAGATTGCCCTTATCTCAGCCCTACCATCAATAACCTCGACATAAGTGGGCTCTAACATGCCTTTGAGTGCCTTATCCACGTCATTCACCAGATTGTAAATCACGTTATAGGAGCGGATGTCAACACCTTCCACATCAGCCAAGCGCCGTGCCCCGGCTTCAATGCCAGTGCCAAAACCAATAATGAGCCCCTTAGAGGCAATAGCTAGCATGACATCACTCTCAGTAATATTGCCACTGCCACTATGGATAATTCTGACCTGAACTTGCTCCATTGCCAGCTGTTCCAGAGAACTTTTTATCGGCTCAATACTACCTTGAACATCGGTCTTGAGAATAACATTGAGCTCTTTTACCTGGCCAGCACTTATTTGGGCAAAGAGATTATCAAGGCTCACTGCTTTGGGCAATAGAGATGGCTGTTGCTGTATTTCCTGTTGGTGCTTTTGTATTAAAGCCCGGGCATGGTGTTCGCCAGCCACTGAGGTTAAGATATCACCCACTTGAGGCACACTATTTAGACCAAGGAGTTCAACCGGCATGGCTGGCTCAGCTTTCCTCACCCGTTTACCCATATCATTAAACATAGCTCTTATTCTACCCCATGTGCCACCACCCACCACCGTATCCCCAAGCCTTAAGGTTCCGGTTTGAATAAGCACTGTGGCCAATGGTCCCTTACTCTTGTCCAGCTCAGCTTCGATAACCACCCCCACTGCCGGCCGAGAGGGGTCTGCTTTAAGGTCTTCCATCTCAGCCACCACCAGAAGGTTTTCCAGCAGCTCAGAGATGCCTGTCTTCTCCTTAGCTGAAATGGGAACAGAGACTATATCGCCCCCCCACTCCTCGATAAGTAAACCAGCATCAGCTAGCTGTTGCTTAACCAGCTCAGGGTTTGCATCGGGCTTGTCAATCTTATTAATAGCTACCACGATGGGCACTTCGGCAGCCCGGGCGTGGTCAATTGCTTCTAAAGTCTGCGGCATTACCCCATCATCAGCAGCCACAACCAGAATGGTGATGTCGGTTACCTGTGCCCCACGGGCTCGCATAGCGGTAAAGGCTTCGTGACCCGGAGTATCCAAGAAGGTAATCTTTTGCCCATTGACTTCTACTTGATAAGCACCAATATGCTGGGTAATACCCCCAGCCTCAGTAGCCATTACATTAGTTTGTCGGATAGCATCCAAAAGTCTAGTCTTACCATGATTGACATGCCCCATAATAGTAACTACCGGGGGACGTGGTCGCAGACCACTGAGTTCCTCACCATAAGGCCGATACCTCTTACTCTTGCCAATAGTAGCCATAGGCTTCAGCTGAGCTTCATAACCCAAGTCAGCAGCAACAGCGGTTGCTGCTTCATAGTCAATGACCTGGTTGATATTGGCGAAAATGCCATTTCTCATCAGTTGCTTGATAATATCTATGGCACTAACCTGCAACAGTTCAGCCAATTGCCTCACCGCTACAGAGCGAGGAATCTCAATCAGGTTTGCCCTCGGTTCACTTGGCTTGCTCGCCTTTGCCACCAAATCGCTCCTTATCCAAGTTCCTTCCCATATCTAATAAGTTGCTCCCGATTATCCTGAGTAAGAGTGGTGCGCAAGGTATGTTCCAGCCGTTCCTTCTTCAACCCAATCTCCCAACATTCTGGTGCTCGGCATAAGTAGGCACCTCGTCCTGCCCTCTTTCCACCAGTATCAACCTCCACACCCCCACCGGAAATTCGAACCAAACGGGTTAGCTCCCGCTTAGGTCTTACTTTACCACAAGCCACGCAAGTCCGCTGGGGTATGTGCTTAACCAAAATAGGATTAATACTCCTCTTGTTCCTCATCAAGGATTTCTGAGTCTCGGCGTCGTTTGCTGAGCCTGCTGCCGTCATCAGCACCCCGGTCATAAGTGTCCTTCTTTTTCTTCTTCCTCGATTTAGCCACAGGCTTAGTCGGTCCAGATACTAAAACATCCTCAGCAAACCGAATCTGAGGCTTCTCCAATGTTGCTGGTGGTTCCAACAAAGTCTTAGGAGGAATAAGTGTTGTATCAAGTGAGTGTAGAGGCTCAGCCGCTGCTTCTGCGGGGGCTAAGGCCAGCTCCTGAATAGCTTGTAATTCAGCAGGAAGCTCCTCACCAACTACAGTCTCCTCCTCTACCTCAGGTAAAAGCTCAGCTTTTGCCAACCTTTCTGCCTCGGCGGTTGAAGCACTCTTAATGTCAATCCGCCACCCGGTGAGCCTGGCTGCCAATCTAGCATTCTGCCCCTCTTTGCCGATGGCTAACGATAGTTGCCTATCAGGTACAACCACAGTAGCTATCCCTTCGCCCTCATCCAGCCCCACACTTAACACCTGTGCTGGGCTAAGCGCATTAGCAACGAAGACCGAGGCATCTGGGCTCCATGTAACCACATCTAGTTTTTCGCCATTTAACTCTCTCATAATATTTTGTATCCTGATACCACGAAGTCCAACACAGCAACCAACCGGGTCAATACCACCCTGGCGTGCTGCTACTGCTACCTTGCTCCGGTGGCCAGCCTCACGGGCGACCGATTTCAACTCCACTACCCCATTAAGAACCTCAGGAATCTCCAGCTCAAAGAGCCGACGAAGTAAATTTGGATGAGAGCGTGATACTACCACCTGAGGTCCTCTACCAGTCCGAACTACCTCCAGAAGATAAACCTTAAGCCTTTGACCTACACGATACCTCTCATTGTGCACCTGCTCAGTAGCAGGGAGTATTGCCTCTGTTCTACCCAAATCGATAAGGATCTGCCTCGACTCAATGCGTTGCACCAACCCGGTGACAATATCATCTTCCTTGTCAGAATATTCCTCAAATATGGCGCTATGCTCTGCCTCATGAAGGCGCTGAAGAATAACCTGCTTTGCCGTTTGAGCAGCAATGCGCCCAGCATTGCGCGGGGTGGCTTCCACCTCAATAGTCTCACCAATCTGTGCATCTAGTTTAATCTTGCTCGCCTCGCTTAGCGAGATTTCATGGCGTATATCTGAAGGTTGCTCAACTACAGTTTTCTCCGCCCACACTTTAACCCCGCCAGTAGTGGGATTAAGCTTGACTGAAATATTTTGGTTGGGAGCAAAATTGTCCTTCCTGTAAGCCGATACCAGTGCTGTCTCTACCGCAGCAATAACCACCTCCTTAGGCAGGTTCTTCTCCGCCGAGAGCTGACTTATAGCAAGCATAAATTCGCTCTTCATCTAAGATTAAAACCTCCGACCCTATTGTTTTCCCTCACAATTAAAAAAGTGGGAGTGAAACCCACTTAATTACTCAGTCTTCATCTAAAATGAGTATACCATAGTCAGGCCTGAGATGCAATACTTTGTACTCTGTTTTGACTTTGTAACCCCTAGGGAGTATAGTTAGGGCTGTAGTTGATACCTTGGTTCGGTGTCGTTTCTAAGCTTGCCCCCGCAATCTCTGCTGGCTGTGGCGTTAAAGCTACAGAGTCCTTTGAGCCCAGGAAAGGACTTTCGTCTATCACCCTGAGTGATATGCTAAACAGAAAAAATCTGGTTGTTTAATTTATCTGCTTATTGAGGGCACAGGTCATGAATGTCGGGGTCTGTCGGGTTAAGCTTCGCTTCCCGGAGAACCTATCGCTTAAGGGTAAGCGACAAATATTGAAATCCATTACTACCCGCATCAGGAGCAAGTTTAATGTCTCCGTGGCTGAAGTTGATGACCATGAATTATGGCAGTTAGCTACTCTCGGGATTTGTTGCGTTAGCAATAATAACCGATATACTAATGAAATCCTGTCCAAGGCGGTGGACTTTATTGTTAATGGTCGCTTCGATGTAGAGATACTCGACTATGAAATTGAGATTCTTCCTGTTTTCTGACAGGGGCTATGATGGATACTTCAGCCTTCCTTCATCATCTTGCAGCTCAACCCACTTACAGCGGTCAGATAGCTCATACTGAGCATATTCCGCGCCGTGAGGCGAAATGTGCCGGGTTATACCAGCCTCTGGTACCAAGCCTTCAGGACTGCCTCAGTGAACATGGGTTATTGCCTTTTTATACCCATCAAGCTGAAGCCATAAATTATGTCCGGGAGGGCAGGAATGTGATGGTGTCAACTTCCAGTGCCAGCGGCAAGACCCTATGCTATAACGCCCCGGTTATGGAAGCAATTTTAACTGAACGGGGTAGTTGTGCCCTTTACCTTTTTCCTACCAAAGCCCTGGCTCAGGACCAGCTGCGTGGTTTGCAGGAACTATTTTACCCTCGCCTATTCCAGATAGGGGAGGTTGTCACCTTTGATGGCGATACACCTCAGGTGGAGCGGGCGGAGATAAGGAAACGAGCCAGGGTGTTCCTTACCAATCCAGATATGCTCCATATTGGCATCTTACCAAATCATCAATCCTGGTCAAGGCTGCTGCGACGCTTGAGGTATGTAGTAGTAGATGAAGCCCATACCTATCGTGGTGTTTTTGGCTCCCATGTAGCTTGTGTGCTACGTCGCCTGCGCCGTCTTTGTGAGCTTTATGGCTCAAATCCCCAATTCATCTGCTGCTCGGCTACTATAGCTAACCCTGGGGAGCATGTGGAGAGGCTGGTAGGTTTACCCTTTAAGGTGGTTGATAATGATGGCTCTCCCCATGGGGGAAAGGAGTTTGTCTTCTGGAATCCTCCAATCATAGATAAGGCTAAAAGTGTTCGGCGTAGTGCTAATAGTGAAGTGGCAAATCTATTTGCTGAGCTGGTGAGCCATAATGTCCGCAGTCTGACCTTTGCTCGCACCCGTCGGCTGACCGAGCTTATTTATAACTACACCAGACATAGGCTAGCTGAAGTCAGTTCTGCCCTGGCCAGGAAAATTAAGGCCTATCGGGCTGGCTATCTCCCAGAGGAACGGCGTCAAATAGAGCAGGAGCTGTTCGGCGGTCAGCTTCTAGGCGTGGTAGCTACTACTGCTTTGGAGCTGGGTATAGATATCGGTGACCTGGAGGCTACAGTCCTCGCTGGTTATCCCGGAAGCATTGCCAGCACTTGGCAGCAAGCAGGGAGAAGTGGACGGGGTAGGGATAAATCTATAAGCTTTCTTATCGCTCTGGATAATCCCCTTGACCAGTATTTTATGCGTCACCCCGAT
>Ga0209986_10005440_pt1 | contig 10551 bp, 15 predicted proteins | sample BlataG_FD_183168 | JGI IMG/M metagenome (GOLD analysis project Ga0209986, IMG submission 183168) | Deep subsurface microbial communities from Black Sea to uncover new lineages of life (NeLLi) - Black_00105 metaG (SPAdes) (version 2) | ecosystem: Environmental > Aquatic > Marine > Oceanic >...
TTTGCCCCGGTGGCTGCCGGCCTCTCTCTAGGCATTTCCCTTTATGAATTCGGGGAGAAAATCAGCTCCCTGCATGTCCTCTCTATACCAAAGCCGTCCCTTGATCCAGAGGGTAATTTAGTTGGCCGGGTCTTACATATTGACCGCTTTGGCAACTTGATTACAAATATTAAAAACAATGACTTACCTGGAAAAGATGTCATGGTTGAGGTGGCTGGGCACTGTATTCAAGGTATCAGCGACTACTACGCGAAAAATGAAGGGGTAATGGCTATCGTGGGCAGCAGTGGTTATCTTGAAGTATCGCTAAGAGACGGAAGCGCTTGCGACTTTCTGGGCATGGTGGTGGGAGACGAAATAAAAGTGATTTCAGCTATATAATGAAGAGGTGCCAAGAATGTCAATCGAAATCACCACGCTGAGTGAAAATACCGCTGGTAGGGTGAATCTCCTTGCTGAATGGGGACTCAGTATCTTAATAGAGGCAGACGGCTACAAAATTCTCTTAGATACGGGGCGAAGTTTCTCAGCAGCTTATAATGCCATTACTTTAGGAATAGACTTATCACAAATTGATAAAATTGTCTTCAGCCATGGCCATTTTGATCACACGGGTGGTCTGCTACACATACTTAGAATGATGAAGCGCGAGGTCGAAGTAATCGCCCACCCCGATATCTGGACAGCTAAGTACGTTAAGCACCCTGAAGAAGAGGAAGAATACGCTGGGGTGCCTTTCCCTAGGGAAGCAGCGGAAACTTTGGGAGCGTCCTTCAATTTAACCAGGGAGCCAGTGTGGATCAGCGAAAACATCGTTACCAGCGGTGAGATACCCATGATTACCGAATACGAAAAGATTGACCCTATTCTTTATGTCAAGGAGAAAGGTGAACTTAAACCTGATCCACTGTGGGACGATCAGGCACTTTTCATCAAGTCTGAGAAGGGCTTAATCATCATCCTGGGTTGTGCCCATCGAGGGATAATTAATACCATAAGGCATGCCCAAAAGTTGACCGGAGTAAAGCCAATTTATGCAGTTATCGGTGGTACTCACCTTGTTAGTGCTTCACCGCAGAGGATAGATTTAACGATTGCCGAATTATTGAGTTTTGGCATCAAGAGGCTGGGAGTATCTCACTGCACTGGCTTGCCAGCATCTGCCATCCTGGCTCATATGTTCGGCGAGGCTTTCTTTTTCAATAATGCCGGCACACGCATCAATCTCTAGAGGCTGCCCACTTGCCATCCTGGGCCCCTTCCTGTTGTCATTGCGAGCCCCGACTTGTCGGGGCGTGGCAATCCCCTTTCTCGCCAGCCCCACCGAGATTGCTTCGTCGCCCCGATTCATCGGGGCTCCTCGCAATGACAAGGGGGTATCATTGCTCTAAACAAATCCAATATAAAAGTGGTAATATATGTGATGTCCTGGATACAGGCTTGAACGAAAGAGGCTTCGTGAAAGATAACCTAATAAAAATCTGTCTAGCAATTATGGCGGCAGCAGTGCTGCTCTTGGCCTCATCTTGCACGACGGTAGCCAACCATCGGCCAATTATCACCAGCCTGGAAGCTGAGGCAGAATGGACTGCTCCTTTGGGTAGTCTCCAGGTGACGTGTACTGCTTCAGACCCAGATGGCGACGAGCTGAGTTATGAGTGGTCAACCACCGGAGGTGATATTTCTGGCACAGGCGCGGTTGTAAACTGGACTGCTCCTGAAGAAGTTAGCATGTACGACATCACAGTCGTGGTTAATGATGGCCATGATGGGGAAGACGCAAGGTCGGTAACTCTCAGCGTGACACTTGGTACTCCGCCAATTATTCAAAACCTGATTGTTACTGCCAAAGAGCCCAAATATTTGAAAGAAACCACGACTGGGTACAAGGTCGGGAAAACAAAAGAATACTATATTGAGTGCATTGCTTCAGACACGGACGGCGAACTCGGCGAACTGGTTTACGAATGGTTATGCAATGGTGGCGAGATTTCCGGGGAGGACTTCTTGATTACCTGGACTGCCCCGGATACATCCGGTAACGTTACCGTCACGGTAAAAGTGTTTGATGTCGCAGGTAATATGGACAATGAGAGCATAGTTTTCACAGTGGTGGATTGCTCATCATGTGAGTTTGGATAAAATTAGGAGATAAATAGCGATTCCAGCTAAGGGCATAGTTTTCCAAGTGGCGACCTGCACACCATGGGCACTTCATGCAGAAGATGCCTGGAAAGTCATTCAAACGGTAGTTTCCATCACCCTTATAAGAATGGTAATATATGCGATGCCCTGGATACAGGCTTGAACGAAAAAGGCTTCAGGGGAGGTAAACTAATGAACAAAAAAAGATTTCTGGTAATTGTGGTAATTGTGGCGGCAGCAGTGCTGCTTTCAATCCTATTTGACACGATGCTAGCCAACCATCGGCCAGCTATCACCAGTCTGGAAGCGCCGGAGAAAGTTCTTCCTTCGGGAATCTGCCAGATTGTGTGTAGTGCTTCAGACCGCGATGGCGACGAGCTAAGCTATAACTGGTCAGCTAGCGGAGGTAATATTTCTGGCACAGGTGCGTCTGTAAACTGGACCGCTCCTGACCCTGTAGGCTCCTACAATGTTACAGTCACGGTGACCGATGGCCGCGGTGGCGAAGTCATGAAACAGGTAACCATCACAGTGAGAGCCAATAATCCGCCAACCATTACCAGCCTGGTAGCCGATGCAGACTGGACTCTTCTTTCGGGTAGTATCCAGATGACGTGTACTGCCTCAGACCCTGATGGCGACGAGCTGAGTTATGAGTGGTCAACCACCGGAGGTGATATTTCTGGCACAGGCGCGGCTGTAAACTGGACTGCTCCCGAAGAAGTTAATATATACCACGTCACAGTTGTGGTTAAGGATGGTCATGGTAGCTCAGCTACGGATTCAGTGCCTATCAGCGCAGTGACAGGGCAACCACCGATTATCGAAGCCTTGCTTGTCACGAAGGACCGTTACGGACATTGCTACCTGCTGACATATTCCTGGGGATACAAAGTCGGGCAAGGACAAAAGTATGATATTGAGTGCATTGTTTCAGACACGAGCGGCGAAGTGTCTTACAACTGGTCATGCGATGATGGCGAGATTTCCGAGGACGGTTCTATGATTACCTGGACTGCCCCAAATAAGTACGTTGAGATTACTACAATCACGGTAAGAGTGTCTGATATCGCTGGTAATATGATCAGTAAGAACATAATTCTCAAAGTGGTGGCTTGCTCAGGATGTACATTTGGGTGTTAGGAGATAAATGACAGCTCTACTAAGGGCATAGTCTTCCAAGTGGCGACCCGCACACTATGTGCCTTTCATGTGAAAAATCCTAAACAGGGGAGGCTATTTTGAGGTGGCATTTGTCAATGTACAACAGGTTGATCAATTTTTTGAAAAACACTTTCCAGGACCGCTTCAGGAGATACTTGATTATATCCCTGATAATCTTAGGAATAGTCATCGCATTCACAAGTCAGGGAACGTCAAGTACCGGTGAAGGTTTTGAGGTTCATTTCTTCCATGTCCCCGGCTGTTCACACTGTGAGGAACAAGAGCCTTTCAATGAAAAACTAGAAAGTGAATACCCTTCAATTAACATTACTCGTCACGACGCCACTACACCTGCAGGATCTGCCCGATTGTCTGAGATGCTTGAAGAGCTAGGGGTAGAAGACGAGCCATACTTTCCGATAACAATCTTCGGAAATCAAGTATTTAGTGGTTGGGAATCCGAGGATACGACAGGCAGAGCGATTGAGGAAGCTTTGCAACAATGCCTGGCGGGGGACTGCCCGCCGCCGGCAGGTGAAGAACCTGGAGATGGAATCGTATTGCCCATCATAGGGGAAATTGTACCTGCTGATTATTCGCTTCCAGCTTTGGCCGTAATTTTAGGTCTTGTGGACGGCTTCAACCCCTGTGCTATGTGGGTACTTGTTTACCTTATATCCCTAATAGCGACCTTGAGAGATAGAAAAAGAATATGGCTGATTGTCGGCTCTTTTGTTTTGGCTTCAGGAGTCCTGTATTTCCTGTTCATGACAGCGTGGCTCAATGCTTTCCTGTTTATCGGCTACGTCAGGCCAGTGACGACTGTGATTGGATTGGTAGCTCTGGGTGGAGGAATATTGCAAATAAGGGGATTCATAGAGACAAAAGGCGCCATTGTCTGTGAAGTTACAGACGAGGAATCCCGAAAAAAGACGATGACCAGAATACAGAAGCTTGTATCTTCCCCCATAACCTTGGGAACGGTAATGGGAATTATAGCTCTGGCCTTTTTGGTAAATTCTATCGAATTCGTCTGTTCAGCGGCAATTCCGGCGATTTTCACTCACGTTCTATCCTTGGCTAGTCTCACCACCTTCCAATACTACAGCTACATCCTGCTGTATGTTGTCGTTTTCATGCTCGATGACCTCATTATCTTCGGCTCGGCTGCTATTGCTATGACTTCAGGCCTGGGAGACCGATATGCGAAGTATTTCAGACCAGTAGGTGCAACAATACTGATAATTCTGGGGGTACTGCTCCTCGGCTGCCTTTACTCTGCCCGGTTCGAGCTTCTAAAACCCATATGTAGCATACTCTGGTAGACCAGTAAGTGCGGCCATGTCGCCGATTTTGGGTACAACTTAGGGCTCAAAGCCCTGTGCCCGGTTAAAATACGCCAATCATTTTTAAGCCCGCGTAGACCATAAAAGCAATGAAGATATACCTTAGTTGTTTCGCCGGCAGGGCATGTGCTGCCCGGGCTCCAAGTTGGGCCAAGGGTATGCTAGTAGCTGCCAAGCATAACCATATGGGTAAATTTACATAGCCTATGGAATAAGGGAGGAGACCAGATACCTCAAGCCCATTTACGATATAGCCAACAATACCACCAAGGCTGGCGAATATTATTGAAGCCACCGATGTTCCTATAGCAATATGCATGGGAAAATTTAATGCCAACACCAGCATGGGAACTATCAATGTCCCACCACCAAGCCCGGTCAGCCCGGCTACCATGCCTATAGGGAAACCGCAAGCCGCCACAAGCCCGAATTTTTCCCGTGGCTCTTCAGCCTGCCTCGCCAACTTTGGCATTAGTCCCAAGCCCATCCATAAGACAACAGCCAGAACCAGTCCTCCAAAGCCTATCTCTAGTATTTCACCAGGAAGGTGAGCTGCCAGGGTAGCTCCAACCACGGCCCCGACCAGGGCACATGGGCCTAAAATTAAGGCGGTTTTCCAGTGAACTGCCTTCTTCTTATTATGTCTCCAAGTGCCGCTTATCGCTGTGGGCAAAATCACCAGCAAACTTGTCCCGAAGGCTATTCTTATGGCAATATCTGGAGAGACACCTATAGCCAGGATAACCCAATAGCTGACCGGAACCATGATGAAACCGCCACCAACTCCCAGCAGTCCGCTGGCAAAACCAGCACCTGCCCCTACAGCCAACAGTATGGAAATATGAGTTGCTGTCAGCTTCTTTCCATCCCCAGCTTGCCTTCAAGCCAGCCAGATTTGACAACCGACCTTTCGTCTATTGAAGGAACATGGGGCTTGATGTCTAAAAGAGGGGTACCATCTATGGCGTCCAGTCCTTTCACCTTGAGGATATTCTTTTCCCTGGCTACTAGCTCAACTACAGTCAACCCCAGGGGACAAGGTCTATGCGGTGACCTGGTGGTGAAGAGACCGTGTAAACTATCGTCCCAGGGCGTCTTAACCAAAAAATGATATCCCTGAGACTTATGAAACCAATAAATAACGATAATATGGGAAAATCCCTCAATGTCTTTTAAGCCTTCCTCAAATTCCTTAAATACCTCTATCTGAGAAATCTCCTCACTTTTATAGCCCTGATAAGGGGCTTTCCCCGTATTCTTGTAAGGCGAATGAATTATCCCGATGGGCTTCAATTCCAGGCTATGCCTTTTCCTCATCCCTCAAGCCTTACTAACCAAGTCATCAACTCTTTGAATTATATCATTAGTCACGTAGTTCACAAGCCAAACAGGGTTCCTTGTTTACCTTTAACATAACTTATTTAGACTTTTGGTCTTCGTCGCAAGGTTTCTTTTAAGTTCAGCGGTGTGACTTCAGGCCTAGATGCTTCATAAACTGTGATTACATCCCCAAGTTTGACAAACTCACCTTTTATAAAACTCATTTGTGATGGTGTTAGAGGCTTAACAGCGCAAGGGCGCAAAGGGGTATTAAGTTGTACTTGGTCGGGCGAAAGCAACCTTACTACCTGTGCTATTTCCCCAGCGAAATTCTCATTGAGTTTTATGAACATTACCTCCAGACACAGTTTGCCTTCAAACTCCCTTCGGAAGAGCTTAATGCCTTCAAGTATATCAGTGAGCAAAAGTGCAGTTACAGGTCTATTAATTTGTCTAAATAACTCTTGGGTATGAGCGTCTACTGTAGCTACCACTACATCCGCCTTGGCAAGGTCATGGCGCACATCCTCTCTGGGCATTAAAGAAGAGTTAGTCAGAACTGCTACAGGGAGATTTAAAGTTGATTTTGCTATTTCGATAGCCTGCCCTAGATTGCTAGCTAAAGTAGGCTCTCCTGTCCCGGAAAAAGTGATATAATCGGCAGCTATGCCTCTTATTTCCTTTAATTCCTCAGTTAGCTGGGCAAGGGATGCAAATTCCCCTCGCTGGGTAACAGGGTTAACAGTTTCACTTAGCTGACAATAAACGCAGTTAAAATTGCAAGTTTTAGCCTTATGAGATAAAAGGTCAATTCCCAGCGATCTTCCCAACCGCCAGGATGGCACTGGTCCATAAATGATAGAGCCAACCATTTTATGCTATCTTCTAGACAGTGGTTTTACCCGCCAAGATCACGGTGAAACCAGCGTCAGCAGAGAAACCCTGTCGCGGTAGTTCAATGTAATTTACTTCGCCAGGGTTCTGAAACAATGTCGAGACAACCTTCTCGATGGAGAAGCCAGTTTGTATTAGAAGCATGTCAACCTCGGCATAGCTATAGAACGTAGCATGTCTGTAAAAACGATGGCCCGTTTCTTTCTCCCTTTGATAAAGTTGGCCCCAAGGGCTTTCCCTCAATACCATGCCCAGTACCACTTTCCCTCCACTTTTGAGGAGACGGGCAGCTTCGCCCAAAGTTTCCCTAGGTGAATCAACAAAACATAAGGTAACAACGAAGAAAGCTGTTCCAAAAACACCATCCTGAAATGGCATTTCCTCGCCCCTGCCTAAGAACACGCTTATGCCTCTATTTCTAGCCATCTCCAAAAGTTTGCTCGATGGGTCCAAGCCAATATCTATGCCTAAAGCCTGAGCAAAACGACCACTGCCTACTCCCACTTCAATCCAAGGTTTAGGTAGCAAAGGTAAGGCTTGCCTCAAAGCCTCAAACTCTGAAGCAAATATCAATCTTCCTTCTTCCTTAAACCAAGCATCATAATCTGAGGCCAAAGAGTCAAAAACAAGAACCTTAGACTCAACCATTTCTACCGGAAAACAAGACCCCTTGAAATGATTATTGCAATTGCCGATAGCACTAACCTGATTCGTAGCCACCTTTTCCATCCCCTAAGTTTTATCCCCAATATGTACCCGACTCCAGATAGCAATAGCCCGCTCCAGAGACTCAATATCAGCACATTCAGGTGTTTTCTTGTTAAAGCAAATCTTCATATAATTTCTGACAGAAGCCCCCCAACACCCTCAATAGCCGAGCGTACTGCCCCTAATTGGGTAATAACGCTCTCACAGTCACGACCATCCTCAATCATCTTCTCAGTGCCTCGTACTTGCCCCTCAATTCTTTTCAATCGGTTCAACAAAACTTCTTCTGATATCGTTTCTTCAACCATCATATCCTCCGGAAGAATCAGGCTCCGTTGACATACTATACCCCCACAAGGTATAATGCCCATTCGGTATTAAGCTTGATTGCTTTATGTTTGCATTTTACCACATGCTGTCTAAGGTATCAGGCGGGCCGTATCAACAATCGAGGAGGCACCAATGGACAAATTTGAGCCCAAGATAGTTGCTTTCTTTTGCAACTGGTGTTCCTATGCCGCTGCTGATCTGGCGGGTACCTCCCGGCTACAATATTCTCCCAATGTACGCATAATAAGGGTGATGTGCTCTGGCAGAGTGAACGAGGTGTTGATATTTAAGGCCTTTGTTGTCGGTGCGGATGGTGTCTTAGTCTGTGGCTGTCACCCAGGAGACTGCCACTATATAAAGGGTAATTTATCCGCTAGAAGAAGGGTCGCCGGTTTGAAGCCTTTTCTCAAGGCTATAGGAATTAGCAGCGATAGACTGAGGTTGCAATGGATTGGAGCCCCTGAGGCGCCAAAAATGGCTGAGACTATTAGCAGTTTTACCCAGACTATAAGAAATCTTGGCCCGAGTCAGCTTAACAGGAGTCACAATCATTCCGGTGATCAAGTTTGCTAATTACCTTGCCATCTGAAACAGGCACTACCTATCTCATTACTGCCTCAAATTCAGTTCAGGGTCCAACTCTATTCTTTGCCTGCTTCATTGACCCAATGTCTCCTATAAAGCATGATGGCTTTTTACACCGCTCTACCCTGCCATAGCAAGTCCTAGTCGATGATCTTACTTCAATTCGTAGAACATAAAGAGGCAGAGATAAGTTTTTCCATCTTTTCGCTGCCGCAGACACGACAGGCAATAGCCTGAGAGATATCTCTTGCCTTTGCTTCAAGTCAACCAGTGTCGTGAAGATGTACCTTACCCCAAATGGCAATAGCCCGTGCTAACGATTCAACATCGACACACTCAGGCGCCTTTTCATCTTTGAAGCAAATCTTCATGTAGTTTTTCAGTATGAGGCCACCAACTCCCTCAATAGCTGAGCGTACCGCCCCTAACTGGGTAATAACGCTTTCACAGTCACGTCCATTCTCAATCATCTTCTGGATACCGCGAATTTGCCCCTCAACTCTTCTCAATCGCTTCAATAAGACTTCCTTGGAGATCGCCTCGTTAGTCATCATTTCCTCCCAAGAAATTACTGTTTAAGGGTATTGACATACCTTACCCCTCTAGAGTATAATGCTTCGCTGTCATTGTGCCTAATTATCTAGTATTTTATCATATACTTACCAAGATCGCAGGCGGGTTGCCAGACTACCAAGGAGGCACCACGAACGAACTTGAACCGGAGACACTTAGTTTATTCTGCAAATCATATCCCTATTACCAGGCTAATCCTGCTGATAACTTTAGAATACAACATCCACCTAATACAAGGGTAATAGAAGTTACGAAGAGGCATCTAGAGAATAGAGTGGTTAGTCCTCTTCTAACTATAAGGAAAAATATAAAAAGAAAGGAGAGCAAGTATGGCTCAGGTGGCAATTACAGTTAATGGTTCCGAAACCAGCAGCGCTTTCCCAGCTATGATTCTGGGATCGGCAGCCGCAGCCTGCGGGCATAATGTAACCTTATTTTTTACCCCAGGTGGCTCACCTCTTATGGTAAAAGGCGAGTTGGAGAAAATAAGGGACAAGAATATCAAAGGCATGCCAGACATCGTAGAACTTTACGATGGCTTATGCGTTTTAGACGGCAAAATTATGGTCTGCGAACTGTGTTTAACGGCTAAGGACCTTAAGGCTGAGGATATGAGAGAAGAAGTTGAGATTGTGGGAGCAACTACATTTATAGCCTCATTAGCAGACAATACTATAACGTTTTCTTTCTAAAGTAATAAAAAAGGAGGAGAATATGGCAACACACACCTTGGACGTCTTGGGGCTTAAATGCCCACAACCGGTACTCAAATTAGCGGCAATGGCTAAAGAAATTCCCGCCGGCGATGTCGTAGAGGTCCTGGCTGACTGTCCTTCCTTTCCCAGAGATACCGAAGCATGGTGTGCCAAGACAAAGAAGACATTGCTCTTCTGCATGGACCAGGGCGGGGGAAAATGGAAGGCGCAGATACAATTCTAATTTGAAAAAATATACATGGGAGAAGAATTCACACCCAGAATAGTTGGATTCCTTTGTAATTGGTGTTCCTATGCAGGGGCAGACCTTGCCGGGGCAACAAAACAAAAAATTCCTTCATCTCTTTCAGTCATCAAAGTAATGTGCTCTGGTAGGGTAGAGCCAGCCCTCATTGCTACCGCATATTTGCGAGGGGCTGATGGTGTACTCCTTGCTGGGTGCCACCCCGGCGATTGTCACTATCGAGAAGGAAATTACTATGCTCGTCGGAGGTTTGCCCTTTTGGAGAAGACTATGGAAACACTGGGCTTGGAACCTAAAAGGCTCATGCTGGCCTGGGTCTCAGCATCGGAAGGACAGAGATTTGGCGAAGTAACCAACCTGTTCACCGAACAGATAAGGCAAATGGGTCCGAGTCCCTTGAAGAAGGCTTTACTATAATTGGGGGAAGAAATGGAAAATAATGGAAACAGCACCTCGGTGCTCGTAATCGGAGCCGGCATTGCCGGTATCGAGGCAAGCTTACTTTTAGCTAATTCAGGCGACAAAG
>Ga0209986_10005441_pt1 | contig 10550 bp, 9 predicted proteins | sample BlataG_FD_183168 | JGI IMG/M metagenome (GOLD analysis project Ga0209986, IMG submission 183168) | Deep subsurface microbial communities from Black Sea to uncover new lineages of life (NeLLi) - Black_00105 metaG (SPAdes) (version 2) | ecosystem: Environmental > Aquatic > Marine > Oceanic >...
TCCTGAGGCTCTGGGCGCAGAAGTCCATGATCCAACCCATCTCCACCCTTGTAGGGTCAATGTTCAGGCGGCGCATTCTGCTGCGCTTGGCCAGCTCTTCGTCGCTGTAGTTGCGCTCATGCTGCATTCTGGAGGTAAGCGCCACCATGGCCAGATTGTGGGCATTCATTATATCGTTAATGTCGCCGGTAAGACCCAAAGAAAATTCGGTCATGGGAATAAGCAGCGCATTGCCACCGCCAGCAGCAGTACCCTTGATATTCATACTCGGACCACCTGAGGGCTGACGTATACAACCGCCCACATTCTTACCCCGTTTGCCCATACCTTCCAAGATACCCATGGTGGTCGTCGTTTTCCCCTCGCCCAGTGGTGTGGGTGTAATGGCAGTTACCTCAACATATTTGCCGTCCGGCTTGTCCTTGAGGCGCTCGATAACCTTCAGGAAATCGAGCCTGCATAGTCTCCCGTAAGGAATCATTTCACCCTTCTGCAAGTTCAGTCTTTCCCGCCACTCATCAGGTGTCGGCATGTTTTCTTCGGCAGCTTCCGCAATCTGCCAATCTTTCAGTTTTGTTGCATCATAAGCCATGGTACCCTCCTTTGTGGTTTATTAATTTATTAGTTTCTCATACGCTCGGCCCTGCGCTCAGCCGCTACTACTGTGTTGACCATAAGCATGGTGACAGTCATTGGGCCAACCCCTCCGGGCACTGGGGTAATAGCACTGGCTTTCTCTTTAACCGTCTCGAACTCTACATCCCCTCTGAGGTCGCGGACCTGCTTGTTGGGGTCCATCTTGCTGGGTTTCCATCCCACCTGGTTTACACCCACATCAATAACAACTACCCCCTCCTTTACCATGTCCGGTTTAATAACTTCGGCAGAGCCCATTGCAGCAACCAAGATATCTGCCTGCCTGGTGATTTCGGCCATGTTTTTGGTCCCCGTGTGGACGACGGTCACGGTGGCATTGGCACGCTTGTTTTTCTGTACCAGCATGGCCATGAGAGGCTTGCCTACTATGTTGCTCCGACCGCATATGACCACATGCTTGCCTTCAGGGGAATTGCCGCTGCGGATCATTAACTCTACTGCGCCATGGGGTGTGCAGGGCATGAAATAGGGATTTCCGATAAGCATCTTGCCCACGTTGACAGGGTGGAAGCCGTCCACGTCTTTAGCTGGGTCGATGGCATTTAGCACTTTATCCGCATTGATATGCTTCGGCAGTGGCAATTGAACCAGTATGCCATCAACATGCTCTGCTTTATTTAATTCCTCCACTTTGGAGAGGAGTTCCTCCTCTGAGGCGATCTCAGGCAGGACGATGGTTTGTGACCACACGCCTATCTCCTCCGCCGCCTTTTCCTTGCCCGAGACGTAGGAAACGGATGCCGGGTCCTCTCCTACGCGAATCATGACCAGGCCCGGCGTTACGTCCCGTTCCTTGAGCTTGGCCGCTCGCTCTTTTAGCTCAACTCTAATCTCCTTGGCTATCTCGTTTCCCGAAATTATCTTTGCCGTCATCTAAACCTCCTTTCTTAATCCTTAACTTATCGCTTTATTGATAATTCCCGGCTTAACAACACTAAGGCGCGCCGCAATATCCCGCACTCGGCTGATGACCTCTGAACTTGAATTGATGAGAGGGAAATTGCCAAGACCAGCTTCTATTATGCTCTGGTCGTAGGGAATAAAGCCCAGAAATTCAAAATCTGGCATGGCGGAAATAAGAAAATCTCTGTCCTGTTCACTTCGAATCTTGTTAGCCACCACCGCGATGTTTTCCAAACCTATGTCTTTTGCCAGCTCTCTTATTCTGTAGGCTGTTTCAATACTTCCTTTACCTGGCTCCACCACAATAATCATCTTGTCCACGGCTCTTGCTGTCGCCCGCCCCAGATGCTCGACCCCGGCCTCCATATCTATTATGACTACTTCGTCCCTCCGCAGGAGTATGTGGGCAACTAAAGCTTCCAGTAAGGCATTTTCGGGACAATAACAACCACTACCACCCTTTTTTAACCGCCCCATCACCATTAATTTGATTCCATTATGCTCCACCCAATGCTTTTCCGGTATATCATCAACCCTGGGATTTAATTTAAAGTAAGATGCTGCCTGGCCAGGACGTGCCCCTGTCCTTTCTTCAATCAGGTCTCCCATCTCAGATATAGGGGTTATCCTCTCTGGGTGGGAAAAGCCGAGAGCACTTGCCAGGGTGGCATTTGGGTCGGCATCTATGGCCAGAACTGAGTAACCAAGCTGGGTAAGTATAGTGGAAAGGAGGGAGGCTAACATTGTTTTGCCTACTCCCCCTTTACCACTAACAGCAATTTTCATTCCCAAATGATGAATTATATCCTGCATCAACGAGAGAAATCAAGGCAGAAACAACTATTATTTCAATGGGGTCAACTCTATTTTCCCAATGAGATTGCTTTGGCTGACTTCGCTAGCTTGGCAACGACGTAGAGGCGAAGAAAAATAGAGTTGACCCCGGCAGTTTGCCCGCAGAAAGTAAACGGTGATAAAATGCAAGGTCAAGGCTGCACCGGCCGGTCTACTTGGTTCATCTGGGTGCCAGGTGTGCTTTTTTAAGGGAGGGCGATATGTCGTATGGATATGAGATAAATGAACTGGCCAAGGAAGAATCCTGGCGGATGTTTCGAATAATAGGCGAATTTGTAGAGGGCTTTGATAATCTCTCCGGTATCGAGCCGGCAGTGACCATATACGGTTCGGCCAGATTGGGAGTGGATGGCGAGCTATATGCGGAGACGGAAGAAATAGCCTATCGGCTTGGACAGTTGGGCTTCTCAATTGTAACTGGCGGTGGACCGGGCGTAATGGAGGCAGCCAACAAAGGTGCATTAAAAGCCGGGGTTACATCGGTCGGGCTGAATATCTCCCTTCCCGAAGAACAGGCCTGTAATGACTACACCACAAAGTCGATAACGTTCGATCACTTCTTTACTCGTAAAGTCATGCTGGTGAAATATGCCGTTGCCTTTGTCATAATGCCGGGTGGCTTGGGCACGCTTGACGAACTGACAGAGGTACTAACCCTGATGCAGACCCACAAGATAAAACCTTTTCCCGTAGTATTGTTTAACAGCGAATTTTGGAAGGGATTTCTAGATTGGCTGCGGAGCTCCGTCTTATCCAGGAAGTATGTCTCTGAGCATGATTTGGACCTATTGAGAGTCCTGGACCGCCCTGATGAGGTAGTTGAGGCTATCCGGAGATGGTATGTTGGGCATGAGGTTATCGGCAGGAAGGCCCTGCTCGAGTGATCGCCAGTCTACTTTTTCAACTCAGGTACTTGATGATAGCTTTAACTATACGCCTCAGTTCAGGCAGCGCCTGACGGAAAAGCCAGACGCCCCAAACAACCGCTATGACCAATAAAGCGATACCTACAGATAGCGCAATAATCAGTCCCCAATCTAATTCAAAATTAATCATTCAACTACCATAGAGAAAGCCAGCGTAAGGTCTGATGTTAAGTGATTGCTCAAGACATGATAAAATCGTGCCAGCAAGTTGACGAATAAGACGCACAACTTATGGTTATATGAGTACGCATAAACGTTTCTGGGAGATAGACCTCTTACGCACCGTCGCCATAGTAATGATGATAACCTTCCACGTGCTCTATCTACTTAACTACTTTGATATCCAGCACACCGGCGTACATGATGAATTCTGGCAGTGGTTTGCCAGAGTGACCGCCGGAACTTTTATCTTCCTCGCCGGAGTATCGCTCACAATCACCCATTCCAGAGGGAAGAGAATGTCGGGGTTTCTGCTTAGAGGCTTGAAAATATTCGCATGGGGCATGGGGATTACTCTGCTTACATGGCTAATCTCCAGAACAGAGTACGTCCGATTCGGCATACTTCACTTCTTCGGTATTGCGTTCATACTCGCGCCTTTCTTTTTAAGATTCCGCTTCATTAATTTGATACTGGGCATCGCTCTGCTGGCAGCAGGCATTTACCTGTGGGGTATTTCCTTCGACCTTCCCTGGCTGCTCTGGCTGGGGCTGAAGCCACATTACTTCCGCACGATGGATTACTTCCCGCTGCTGCCATGGTTCGGCCTTTTTCTTGTGGGGATGTTTGGCGGCAAAATGCTATACCCGCAAGGAAATAGACGATTCAATATTCATGAATTCAACGACCCTGTTACCTCAGCGCTGACTTTGCCGGGAAGACATCCGCTGGTGATATACCTTGCCCAGTGGCCGATAGTTATCGGCGTCCTCTTTGCCCTGTACCCTGACAAGGTGATCCCCCACCTCCCCTTCTAAGCATAACGGCAGAACTACACCGAGACCCTAGTAATTGGTAAATCTGTGGACTTTTTTACCAATCCGACGAAAATCTTCAAAAATCCTGGAAAAACCTTTGACAGCGTGAGGGTGATATCATACAGTGTATGCTAGAGATTTTGGGAAACTAAACTGTTACATTTGATGGTTAGATATAATAGCATTGGTTACTAATGTTGAAGGAAGCGTACTAAGTAATGGCAACAACCCAGGTAGTAAAAAGCGTGTGTGGTCTGTGCGTGGGTAGTTGTGGAGTGTTGGTCACTTTGGAAGAGGGTAAGGCAGTTGACATAAAAGGAGACCCCGAGAGTCCACCAAACCAAGGTGATTTATGTCCAATAGGTCTGGCTTCCCTGGAATACCTTTATCACCCCGACCGGTTAGCCTATCCATTAAGAAGAGATGGAGGGAGGGGTGAAGGTAAGTGGCAGCAAATCTCGTGGGACGAGGCATTTAATCTGGCGGCTGAGGCACTGGATAAAGTGAAGCAGGAGTATGGTCCAGAGGCAGTAGTCATGGTGGAAGGGTCGGCAAAGGGACCGATGGACACCCATTTGGTGCGGTTGGCTAACGCCTTTGGCACGCCAAATGTGGTATGCGCTGAGTACGTTTGTCACATGCCGAGAGTGGTGGCTGCAGAATTGACCTTTGGCTTCTTTCCTGGTGCTGATTATGGATACCCGCCGGCATGTATTATATCCTGGGGTGCCAACGATGCCGAGACATATTTTTGTAGACACAAAGGCCTTGTCCAGGCAGTGAGTAAGGGGGCAAAGCTGATTGCCATAGACCCTCTGGAAACAAAGGTTACCAAGATGGCAGACCTGTGGCTGCGAGTCAGGCCAGGCTCAGACCTAGCCCTGGCCCTGGCGATGATAAATGTAATAATCAACGAGGGCCTTTATGATAAGGATTTCGTTGATAAATGGACGGTTGGCTTTGATAAGCTTAAGACCCATGTTCAGGACTACCCTTCAGAGAAGGTGGCGGAAATAACCTGGGTTCCAGCAGACCTGATTGTAAAGGCAGCCAGATTGTATGCCACCAACAGGCCGGGGCATATAGAATGGGGTAATGCTCTTGAACACAACGTGAATAGCTTTCAGGCCTCCCGTGCTATCTCAATCCTGATGGCAATAACCGGTAACCTGGGCGTGCCCGGCGGAGAAATAGAGTCGCGTGGTTCAGGCTACCGTTTCGGGGACACTGATTCCTCAGAGAGTGGCGTTTTAGGACGCTGGTCATCTCAACTGGAGCTCCGTGATAAGATACCGAGGGAGAAGCGACAAAATAGGGTTGGAGCCGACTTGAATATGTTACCAGATGTGCGTTATGTTCTTCCTCAGTCCCTAATAAAGTCTGTCTTGGAAGGAGACCCTTATCATATTCGTGCCGCCTTTGTTCAGGCGTCTAATCCTCTGTCATGCTGGCCTAATACTCAGGAGGCATACCGGGCACTCAAAAAGCTAGACTTTTTGGCAGTATCTGACATGTTTATGACGCCGACAGCGGCTTTAGCTGATATAGTATTTCCGGCAGCCAGCTATCTCGAGTTTGACGGTATTCAGATGCCGCCAAATGGCGCAGTGGTTCAGCTTCAGCGAAAGGTTGCCCAGATTGGTGAGTGTCGTTCAGACCATGAGATTATAAACGGGCTGGCAAAAAAGCTGGGGCTGGAAGAGTACTTTTGGGGTAGTATTGACGATTTTTGGGATGCTATTTTGGAGCCGGTAGGCTTAACCTTTAAGGAGTTCAAGAAAATAGGTCTGTTTACTGGTAAAGAGAAACAACCCAACCAGTACCGAAGATACGAACAAAATGGTTTTAAAACACCTTCAGGCAAGGTTGAGTTATACTCAAGCCGGCTGAAAGAATGGGGATTTGACCCCTTACTCACCTACTATGAGCTGCCTGAAACACCTTATAGCGATGCTGAACTGACTAGAGAGTATCCGTTAATATTTATCACCTGGAAACGGAAACCCTACCGCCACAGCGGAGGTAGGCAAATAGCTTCTTTACGAGGTAGCCACCCAGAGCCAATTATTATGATTCACCCCGAAACGGCACATAAGCTGGGAATAAAGGAGGGCGACTGGGTGTACATTGAAACCAAGAGAGGCCGGATAAGGCAGAAAGCTACTTTGACAGCCAGTATTGATCCCAGAGTAGTCGGTGTTGATTATGGTTGGTGGTTTCCGGAGAAAGGGGTATCTGAATTATATGGTTGGGCAGAATCAAATGTTAACATTCTGACAAATGATAAGCCGCCATTTAACCGAGAGATGGGCTCTTCTAATTTAAGAGGCTTCCTTTGCAAGGTCTACAAGGTGTAATGCTGGGCGGGCTCTGCAAGGGGGAGGCTGTTCAATTTTGATTTTCCGTTCAATTTTGGGCATTTTGGAAGCCTCCCCCCTCCACATTTTTGTAGTTGCCTGATTTATCAGGCTAGTAATCACCGGCCCAACAAGGATAACCAAGACGGAGAGATGCCTGATGGCTCCTACTACTCAGGGTAATGACCTGGAGCAGCTTGTGAGATGGTGGAAAGCACCTTCAGCTATCACAGGCTTGGGAAACAAGGGTATAATAAACAAAGAAGGGGAGAAGGCGAGCGAAGGCATGAAAAACAGCGAGGTGGCTAAGGTATTTCAGGATATTGCTGACCTTCTGGAGCTTAAGGGGGAGAATGTCTTTAAGATTCGCGCTTATCAGAAGGCATTCAGGGCTATTGAGCACTACCCCAGGGAATTAAAGATTATGATTGACGAAGGGGAGGACTTACAGAGTATTCCCGGCGTGGGTGAGGCAATAGCTAAAAAGGCCACCGAGCTGATAACGACCGGTAAGCTGGGTTATTATGAGAATCTGAAGGCTGAGTTTCCCCAGGGGGTAACTAATCTCCTGGCCATACCAGGGATTGGTCCTAAGACGGCTAGCAAGCTTTCCAGCGAATTAGGGATAAGCTCAGCGGATGAATTGGAGCGAGCAATCAATGAGGGGCGAGTGGCTAAACTCTTCCGTCTTGGCGAGAAGACCGCTGATAATATCCTTCACCAAATCCAGGCATTGCGCCGCAAAGACCAGCGCATCCCTATTGGCGAAGCTTTGCCCATTGTCGAGGAAATTACAGTTGCCCTCCGCTCTGTCTCCGGCGTGAAGAATCTCACTGCCGCTGGCAGCTTACGGCGCTTTCGAGAAACATTGGGTGATATTGACCTGATGGGCACTGCTGATAACCCTAAAGAGGTTATAGATGCTTTTGTTGCCCTGCCTCATGTAGGGCAAGTGCTGGCCCAGGGGTCAACCAAGGCCAGTGTTATTGTCAGCGGCGGATTGCAAGTTGACTTGAGGATGGTGGAGCATGATTCCTTTGGTTCCTTACTTCAGTATTTTACCGGTAGTAAACAGCATAACATTTCCCTGAGAGAAAGAGGGCATAAGCAAGGGTTAAAGCTGAGTGAGTATGGGATAACTGTTATAGCTACAGACAAGCTGGAAAAATTTTCTATGGAGGAGGAATTTTATCATCGGCTGGGGCTTCAGTATATCCCACCAGAACTCAGAGAAGCTCAGGGTGAAATAGAAAAGGCTGAGCAGGGAGCTATACCAAAGCTCGTGGAGTTACCCGACATAAAGGGAAACCTTCATACGCATACTGAATGGAGCGATGGGCATGATTCCATCGAGGAATTGGCTCTGGCTGCCAAAGATATGGGCTATCAATATATCGCAATCACGGAACATTCCGCTGGACGTGGTATTGCTCACGGTCTCGATGTGGAGAGGCTGAGGAAGCAAGTTGCTGAAATCAGAGCTCTTAACGAGCGCTTAACCGGGATTCATGTGCTTACTGGCATTGAGGTTGATATTCGGGCGGATGGTAGCTTAGACCTGCCACACGGAATTCTATCCGAATTGGATGTGGTGATTGCTGCTGTGCACTCCGCCATGAACCAAAGTGAGGAAAAGATGACCCGGAGGGTAATAAATGCCATAGAAAATCCCGATGTTGATATGATTGCCCACCCTACTTGCCGCCTTTTGGGAGAGCGTGAGCCCGTAGCCATAGACTTAGAAGCCATCTTCCAGACGGCAGCTAAGTATAATAAGATTATGGAGATTAACGCCATGCCTGACCGCCTTGATTTAAAAGACATTCATGCTTTCCGTGCCAGAGATTTGGGGATAAAGCTCGCCATCGGGACCGATGCTCATAGCATTGCTCATCTGGGCTTTATGCGATTCGGTGTTGGTGTTGCACGGCGGGCTTGGTGTGAGCCGCAGCATATATTAAATACTTTGCCCCTGGCAGAATTGCTTGCCGTTTTAAATAGGAAACATGATGTTTGAAACGCGTGTAACTGAGCTTTTCGGTATCAAGTATCCTATCATCCAAGGTGGGATGATGTGGGTTTCCCGAGCAGAACTGGTAGCTGCCGTGTCCAACGCTGGAGGTCTTGGCATCCTGGCGGCACTTACATTTCCAACCTCTGAAGAGTTAGCTGCTGAAATCAAAAAAACCAGAGAGCTTACTGATAAACCCTTCGGGGTAAACATAACGCTATTGCCCACTCTTCGCCCTATTAACATTGACGGCTATCTAGATGCTGTTATCAATTGTGGAGTAAAGATTTTGGAAACAGCCGGCAGAAACCCGGAGCCGTATATGGCGCGGCTTAAGGCGGCTGGAGTAAAGGTGATACACAAATGCACGGCAGTCCGCTTCGCTCGCACCGCTCAACGAATAGGCTGTGACGCTGTTAGCATTGATGGGTTCGAGTGTGCTGGACACCCCGGCGAGGAGGACGTTACGTCCCTCATCCTGATTCCGCTGACTGTTGATGCTGTGGATATCCTTGTTATTGCTTCTGGAGGCTTTGGGGATGGGCGTGGTCTTGTCGCCGCCCTAGCACTCGGAGCAGAAGGGGTCAATATGGGTACCCGCTTTCTGGCAACTAGAGAGGCGCCGGTACATCCCAAAGTAAAAGAATTCCTAATCAAAGCATCGGAACGTGATACAGTGCTGCTGCTGCGTTCATTCGGTAACACGATGAGAGCATTGAGAAACCGCACAGCTGAAAAGGTGCTCGAGCTGGAAAAGCAAGGTGCCGATATACATCAATTAGAATCGCTCATCAGCGGCAGAGTGGGTCTGAACCTACTTGAATCAGGTGATGTTGATAACGGCTTGCTTAGCTTGGGACAGGTGGTAGGTCTTGTTCATGACATTCCAACAGTCAAGGAGCTGATGGTCAGGATGATCAAGGAGGCCGAGGAGGTTCTCTCCAATATAGCTGCCAGCGGGATTTACAAGCCACTGCGTAAGCCAACCGGTGTCAGCAAATCTGCAGTAAACCCTGTCAATTATGGAGAGACAGAGACCATTTGCCAGCCATGAAGTTTAACATCCTTCCTACTGGCGAGCCCTAGTTTTTTGTCAGAACTCATTATTCTTGTTGCGCTTTTCTCTGTGGAATATCCCATAATTTTGCTTACTCACCTAATAGCTGAAGAACTATTTCCCTGCGTCTTGGGCGGTTGTCAAAATCTACGAAAACTATCTGCTGCCAGGTGCCCAGAGTTAACTTCTTATTCACAAAAGGTATTATTAGTGAAGCTCCGAGAAGCGAGGCTCGCACGTGGGAATGGCCATTCCCATCCCCCCAAGTTTTATTATGCTCGTAAGGAATATTCTGGGGTATCAATCTATCCCACATATTCTTAAAATCGGAAACTAGATTTGGCTCGTACTCTATGGTGGTTATTCCGGCCGTTGAACCGACTATAAACAAAGTGACTATTCCACTATTAATCCCAGATTCCTCTACATTCTTTGCCACCTGAGAGGTTATATCGATAATGTCGCAATTACCTTTTGATTGAAGGGCGATGTCTTTAGTGACTACAGTCATATCCTTACCTCCTGCCATATGATATCGTCTAACTCAAATACAGGTCCATCACGGCATACCTGTTTTAAGCCTTTCTTAGTATTTATAGCGCAGCTATAGCAAGCTCCAAAACCGCACCCCATCCTCACCTCAAGGGAAACCTGACATTTTCTTAGTTTGAGATTACTTTGCTTTGCTCGCCATGACATCTCTGCCATCGCCTTATACATATCTACTGGACCACAGGCATACACCTGGTCAGCCCAGTCTAAGAAATCAGGCAGAATATCCGTGGCCATGCCTTTCTTGCCCATGCT
>Ga0209986_10005442_pt1 | contig 10549 bp, 7 predicted proteins | sample BlataG_FD_183168 | JGI IMG/M metagenome (GOLD analysis project Ga0209986, IMG submission 183168) | Deep subsurface microbial communities from Black Sea to uncover new lineages of life (NeLLi) - Black_00105 metaG (SPAdes) (version 2) | ecosystem: Environmental > Aquatic > Marine > Oceanic >...
CACAGAAGTGCAAAATATAGTTGTGGAACCATGTGAACCTTTAGGGATGCTTGGTGAACCATTTTTTTGGCAAGATTCAAGAGCTGTTGGAGTAAAAACGGATCAAGGCATGATTCGGGCAAAGAAAACAATTGTTGCGGCTGGAGCTTGGATTCCTTTGCTTCTAGATCCTTTAGGAATTGAATGCTACATTAAGCCGAAAAAACGGCAGGTTTTTTCCGTAAAAGCTAATACTGACGCGTTGAAAAAGCTTTTATGGACAAAAGTTTTCAGTTCTGTCGGTTGTGTGCCTTTTACTATTTTGCCTAAACCATCAGTATACTTTAAGCCAGCTCCTGAAGAGGATGCTTTTTGGCTGAGTTACGGTGACGAGTTTCTCAGAGCTTTTGAGCTTGAAGAGGAACCGCAACCGGAAGAAAACTTCTATCAATATGGGATTTACCAAGTTCTAGTGAAGTATTTGCCTCAGTTTAAAAATTGTCAACCATTTTCCGCTTTTGCAGGTTTGTATGCCATTAACACTTTGGACGGTCAACCAATGATCTTTGAAGAAAATGATTTGATGGTTGTTGGAGGAGCCAGCGGAAGCGGGATTATGAAGGCAGACGCTATTGGCAGAATTGCAGCGGCGCTTCACAGCGGCGAAGAGTATGCATTGCTGTATGGTGACAGAAAGTTTAGAGTCAGCGATTTAGGCATAAAAAGCCGACACGTAGAACCAGAAAAACTTGTCATTTAGAATCATGCTTATGCAGTGTCATATTTATTAAGTCTAAAATACAAATTATGCAATCCAATTGGATAAGGTGAAAGCGTTGTATGGTTGGAACGGACTGTTTCTGCGAGTTAATCTGAGTAGAATGAAGGCGGTTTCGAAAAAATATGATACGAAGCTTGCTAAAAACTTTCTTGGTGGGAGGGGTTTTGCAGCTAGAATTCTCTGGGATGAACTTAAGCCTGGAACCGATCCGCTGTCACCTAAAAATAAGCTTGTGTTTGCTGCTGGTCCTTTGACGGGTTTCGCTTTGCCCAGTAGTGGCAAGCTTGTTGTTGCCGCTAAGAGTCCGCTAACTGGCAGTTATGGAGATGGAAACATTGGAACACTTGCTACTGTTCAGATGCGTAAGGCTGGGTACGACGCTATAATTGTTGAAGGGAAATCGGAAAAACCGATTGTTCTGCTTGTTCAAGACAAGCAAATCGACTTTCTTGACGCCAGAGATCTATGGGGTTTAAACTCTTTTAAAACGGAAAGCATGCTTAGGCAAGTTTATGGACCAGCGGCTGGGATTCTCACTATAGGTCAAGGTGGAGAAAACCTTGTGAAGTTTGCCAACATTGTTTGCCAAGAAGGACGGGCTGGCGGCAGGCCTGGAATAGGAGCGGTTATGGGTTCTAAGAATTTGAAGGCTGTGGTAATAATTGGTTCTGGCGATTTGCCTGCTGCATATCCGAAAGAGTTGAAGAAGTTAGGTGTGGAAGCCTACCGGGAGATTTTGACTAAGCCCCCCTATGCTTTTTGGAAGAAGCAGGGCACGATGATGACCATTGAGTGGAGCCAAGAGAACAGTGTTCTCCCAACATACAATTATCGTGAGGGCGTTTTTGCCAAGTCAGATGCCATTAGCGGTTTTGCCATGGAGAAAATGAAAGTTTCTCAACGTGGATGTCCAAACTGCAACATGACGTGTGGTAACGTCATTAAGGATTCTTACAGAAGGGAATCTGAGCTTGATTATGAGAACGTTGCAATGCTGGGTTCAAACATTGGATTAGGCAATTTAAGAAGGGTTGCAACTTTGAATAGAGCTGCCGATGAATTCGGCTTAGACACGATTTCCTTAGGCAACGTTCTTGGTTTTGCGATGGAGGCTTCTGAGAAAAGACTGATTGAAGAAAAAGTTTCTTGGGGTAAACTCAAAGCGGCTAATGCTCTAGTTGAAGACATCGCTTATAGACGTGGTTTAGGTAACGTGCTTGCTGAAGGTGTTCGTTTCGCAGCTGAAAAAATCGGTGGAAATTCAAGTCGATGGGCTATGCACGTGAAGGGCTTAGAAGTTACAGGTTATGATTGTCATGCCGCACCAGCTATGGCGTTAGCCTTTGCAACCAGTTCCATTGGAGCGCATCATAAGGATGCTTGGGTTATATCTTGGGAAATGAAGGTTGGGCGTAAACGCTATAGTGAAGAAAAAGTTGATAAGGTCATTGAGTTTCAGCGTATCCGCGGAGGTGTTTTCGAAGCCTTGACAGTTTGTAGGCTTCCATGGATTGAGCTTGGATTCGGACTTGAATGGTACACAAAGTTTTTGCATGCGGCAACGGGCTTGGAAATGACTTGGAAAGACTTGAACGTTGTTGCTGATAGAATATACGCTTTGATTCGATGCTTTTGGGTACGTGAATTCGGTAAAAGCTGGGGTAGGGAGATGGATGTTCCACCGGCGAGATGGTTTGAAGAACCGCTGACTAAAGGTCCGATGAAAGGTGCAAAACTTGACAGAGCAAAATATGATGTCATGCTGAGTAAGTATTACCGGAAGAGAGGATGGGATGGGCGGGGAATCCCGATCAAAACGACCTTGAAAAAGTTAGGGTTAGAAGATGTTGCTAGGCAGCTTGGAAAACGTGTGAAACTGTACGATTGAACTGCCTAACCTCCCTCTATTTATAGGTAAAAACGGATATGGGCGAGGTTTAATAGTCTAGTATGCTCTGCCGAAGTATACCACTTCTTTTGCTTCTTTACCGCAGTATATACAATTTGAAAACGTCTTTTCTTTTTCGAAAGGTACTATTCTGATGGTTGCTCCTGTTTCTTCCTTTATCTTTTCCTCACATTTTGGGCTGAAACACCAGCAAGCTCTAATGAACCCTCCTTTCTTCTTCAAGGCTTCCTTGAATTCGTCGTAGGTTTTCACTGTAGTGATGTTGTCTTCCAAGAATTTTTTTGCTCTGTTAAAGAGGTTATTCTGGATTTCCTCAAGAAGTTTATTCACAACATCCACTATCTCCTCTTCCTTCACAGCTAATCTTTCAAATGTGTCTCGTCTAGCCAAGGTTAACTGCTTTTGTTTTACGTCTCTTGGGCCAATCTCTATTCTTATCGGCACACCTTTCAGTTCCCACTCGTTGAATTTCCAGCCTGGAGTATACGCAGGTCTGTCATCAAGAACAGCAGCTACTCCGTTTTCCACAAGTTTGTTCAGAATTTCTCTAGCTTTTTCAAGTATTAACTTTTGGGCGACATTCTTGTAGAATATTGGAATTATCACGGCTTGCACTGGAGTGATTTTCGGGGGTAACACGAGTCCTTTGTCGTCGCCGTGAACCATGACCAAAGCACCTATGAGCCGCGTGGTTATACCCCATGATGTTTGCCAAACGTAATGTTCCTTTTCATCTTCTCCGATGAATTTGACGTTGAAGACTTTTGCGAAGTTCTGACCAAGATTGTGCGAAGTACCCATTTGCAACACTTTTCCGTCGGGCATTAAAGCCTCAACGGCTGTTGTGTACAATGCTCCAGCAAATTTTTCGTTTTCAGTTTTTTTTCCAACAAGCACTGAAATTGCCAAGTAATTCTCCACTAAATCTCTGTAGATGTTTAGGATTTCCATTACTTCGGTGTCTGCTTCTTCCTTTGTAGCGTGGGCTGTGTGACCTTCTTGCCAAAGGAATTCTCTTGTTCTCAAGAAGAGCTTTGTCGCTTTTGTTTCCCACCTTACAATATTGCACCATTGATTCAGTTTCAGGGGCAAGTCTCTCCAGCTTCTAATCCACTTCGCGTACGTCGCGTACATGATTGTTTCAGACGTAGGCCTAACAGCAAGCCTTTCCTCCAGTTTACTGTTTCCGCCTACAGTGATCCATGCAACTTCTGGAACAAACCCTTCGAAGTGTTCTGCTTCTTTCTTCAAGAAACTTTCAGGTATGAACATTGGAAAGTAAACGTTTTTGTGTCCTTTCTCTTTTATTCTTTTGTTGAAGATTTCTTGGATTTTTTCCCATATGGCGTATGAATGTTCTCTGAAGATCATGCAGCCTTTTATTGGAGCGTAATCAGCTAATCCAGATTTTAAAACTGTTTGCGTGTACCATTCTGAGAAGTTTTCTGACTTTTTAACTGTGATACCCATCTCTGACATTTTCATCTCTCTCCTCTTATTTCATTGTCAGAAGCATATAATCCTAGTGAAAAACAAATCCTAATGTTAAATAAGCAAACCAAAAATTCAGCGGTGTGGAACACGATCGCCCATTTCAACCACTCAACCAGACAGTACAAAATAGATTATTTAAAAGTTTCTTTCGTGCCTGCAGTTCATCATGTTTAGAATAGTAAGTATTTTAACCGTACTCGATATAAACTTGAATGGGTGTGCATCAGATTGAAGGCAGTTCTTGTTATTGCAGACGGAATGGCTGACAGACCACTAAAAGAGTTAGACTGGAAAACACCTTTAGAAGCAGCCCACAAACCTTCGCTAAACCATATAGCAAAGACAGGCGTCTGCGGCATAATGGACCCAATCTCGCCAGGCTTGCCTCCCGGAAGCGACACCGCCACACTTGCACTGCTCGGCTACAACGCCTTGAAAGCATATTCTGGAAGAGGAGCCTTTGAAGCCATAGGCTCCGGCGTAAACGTTTTACCCGGGGATGTTGCCTTCCGATGCAACTTCGCAACAGTGGACAACAACCTTGTTGTTCTAGATAGACGTGCTGGCAGAATCTCAAATGAAGACGCTTCCAAATTGGCTGAAAGTCTTCAAAAAATCAAGCTGACAAAGCATTCAAACGCTGTATTCCTTTTCAAAAACACCATTCAGCACCGTGCAGCCCTAGTCATTCGTGGACCTAAACTATCAACAGCTGTCAGCGATTCAGACCCTGAAAAAATTGGAGAAAAAGTTTCTGAAATAAAACCTTTAGACGAAAGCCTAGAGGCTAGGCTTACAGCTGAAATTCTCAATGAACTCATGCAAAAATTCCGTGAAGTTCTGAAGCAACATCCAGTCAACAAAGAAAGGATTAAACATGGTTTGCCACCAGCAAACATCATTCTAAGCAGAGGCGCAGGCACGATTCCAAACATAAAGCCTCTTTCACAAAAATACGGTATAAGTGCTACATGCATAGGTGCTACACCACTAATCAGAGGAGTTTGCAAAGCCGCAGGAATGAAACTAATACATGTTAAAGGCGCCACTGGAACGCCTCAAACAGATCTTATGGCTAAAGCCAAAGCAACCGTTCAAGCATTAAAAACAAATGATTTTGTGCTCTTACACGTAAAAGCAACGGATGTCGCAAGCCACGACGGAAACATCAAACAAAAGATCGAGTTGATTGAAAAAATCGACAGCATGCTCGGCTACGTGCTTAACAACATCGACTTAGGCACAACCTATTTGGCTGTAACCGCTGATCACACAACATCTTCCATCACAAAAAATCATGAAGGAGACCCTGTCCCCATAGCCATAACTGGTCCCTATGTTCGTCGTGACGATGTTGAAGAATACGATGAAAGAACATGCGCTGAAGGCGGGTTAAACAGGATTAGGGGCGTGGATTTGATGCCTATTTTGATGAATTTGATCGGGAAGACCAAAAAGTTTGGAGCTTAAGGCTTAACATGGTGAAATCTTGAGAAGTAATGCCTGCTCTATCTGAAAGGTAGAATTGAAAAAAAAGGAGTCAAGTGTGATGGCTGAAAACTCGGAGAAATGGGTTATTTCAGTTTGTGGTCTGAACTGTGCAAAATGTGACATATACCAGGCTTGTCATGGAAATAAAAAATTGCGAGATGAAATAATAGATTGGTTTAGAAAAGAACGCAATGAGACGGTTAAACCAGAGCAAGTGAGATGTGAAGGATGTACTGGTCCACTCATCCGTCATTGGAGTCCTGACTGCAAAATGATGCTCTGTGCAAAAAAGAGACGGCTTCAACACTGTTTTCAGTGCGAAGACTTTCCGTGCACAAACGTGAACGAATTCAGCTCAGACGGCACACCTCATCATAAGAGGACTATCGAAAACTCGAAAAGAATGAAAGAAATCGGAATCGAAGCATGGATTGAGGAGCAGAAAAGAAAAGGTCAATGTGTATTCTGCCCATAGAAGCATCAAAACGTAATCTTGTTACTGTACTGGCATGAGTCGCCATTCTCTGTAATCCGTTACGACCCTAATGTATCCTTTGAACATTTTATCCACTTCCTCGTCTCCAGTGTCAACCCTCAACATGCCCTCCTCAATACTTTGAAGCTTGCTTTTTGTCGCTGCAACAATTATCCTTTGTTTCCCAACACGCTTTATGATTTCAGGACTTACCTGCTGGTTTCCTCTTCCCAGAAGAATCCCCTGGTGCCCAATCGGCGAAAGAACAATCCAAGCTTTCTGCCAGTCCTCCACTTCATCAAAAATCCTCTTCTCATCAACATCAAATATGACCGCACCTTTTTTGTAGATGTCCACGCCTAACACTGTTTTCTTTACGCCTAAAAGCTCCGCAATGTGTTTGACCGTTGTTCCTGGACCCAGTATGTAGGTAGCTTCCGGCTTCATCTCCTCTATTATGAATCTTGCTATGGCTGTTTGGTTTTCCTTCTCGTCAACCGTTGCCGGGCTTACCTGTTTGCTTCCTTGTATCCGCATTGGAAGGAACGGACCTTTCAACAAACCATGGAGCTTAACTGCGAAAGTGTCTCTTCGAATCGCCTTTTCATCAGCATCCATAACTTCAAACTCTGTTATCTCCGCATGGTTTTGGGCAAATGCCAAAACAACATATACAGCGTCTGAAGGGTTCACCGCAAAAATGCCGCTGTACATTTTCACTCCAGACGGAACGCCTAAAACAGGCACTTCACCACACTCCTGCATAGCATCAAAAATGTCCTTAGCCGTGCCGTCTCCACCAACAAAAACAATCAAATCCACCTCTGCTTTCGCCATTAATTTCACTGCGGTTTTTGTATCTTCAGCAGTTGTTTCCTCTCGGATTTTCATGGGCAAAACTTGAACGGGAACACTTGCAACCTCAGCTTCTTCTTCACCCATTATCCCCGGACAAGTCAAAATTTCCACACGTGTTTCCATCATGTTTTCCTTTAGTTTTCGTAGAAATTCTACTGCCCTTTTAGGTGCTACTGGTTTGGCTCCCCTCACAATCGCCTCTTTCAAGACGCCGTCTGTTCCCTTCAAACCTACCCTCCCTCCCATGCCCGCTATCGGATTAACGACAAAACCCAGCTTCATAGTGTTCATCAGTGACAAGATTTATTGCGTAAGCTAATAAACTATTTTGAAAGATGGAGCGACAACCTAATGAAGAAATCATCGCTTGGAACGTTTTCCATTCTAGCTATATCACCCGACTCTGGACTAATTGGTGTCGCCGTCGCTTCAGGCTCCACTTCAGTGGCAGACAGAGTTCCACACGCAAAGCCTGGAGTCGGCGTGATAGCTACGCAAGCCTATACGAATGTTGCTTACGGAATCAAAGGACTAGAATTGTTGACTAAGGGTTTATCTCCGAAAAATGTTTTGGATATGCTTTTGATGGAAGACCCTGGGCGGGAGCTACGGCAAGTGGCAATCATGGATTTCAATGGAAGAAAGGCTGTTTTCACAGGCGTTAAGGCTCCAGAGTTTCGTGGAGAAATCGTAGGTGAAAGTTATGTTGTTGTTGGAAATTTGCTTGCAGGAAAGGAAGTGGTGAAAAGTATGGCTGAAGGATTTGAGCGTTCCAGTGGAGACTTAGCTTGGAGAATGGCAAAGGCATTAAAAGCTGGAAGCGAAAGCGGTGGAGACAGGCGAGGAGAAAAATCAGCCGCACTAATCGTGGCCAGCACCGAAAAAGTGGAAGTGGAGATAAAAGTTGACAAGCATGCAAATCCTATCGAAAAGCTGTTTCAAAAACTAAACTAACAATAAAAAAAGATTTTTTTATTCGAAAATTCTATATCTTGAAAATTACAACATCGCATCTTAATTGAGGTTGCCAAATGTCAGGAAAAAACATGAAAAGAATCCTTGTAACTGGGGCCACGGGCCAGATCGGGTCTGAACTAACAATGGAATTACGAAAAAAGTATGACGGTGACAATGTCATTGCAGCTGGGCATAGAAGAAAACCCAGCGAAAAATTAGTTAACTCGGGTCCCTTCGAATACATTGACGTCACTGACAGAGAGAGCATTGAGAAACTTGTGAAAAAATATGATATTAACGTGATTTATCATCTTGCTGCGGTACTCTCGGCTATAGGTGAAGAAAAACCACAACTTGCTTGGAAAGTGAACATGAACGGCCTCTACAACATACTTGAGATTACAAGGGAACACGGGTTAGCTAGAGTTTTTTGGCCCAGCTCCATAGCTGTCTTCGGCCCCGAAGCACCTCGCGTTAACACACCTCAAGACGCAGTCCTAATCCCTCGCACAATGTATGGCGTCACAAAGGTTGCTGGTGAGCTGTTGTGCAACTACTATTTCCTTCGATTTGGTTTGGACGTGCGAAGCGTTCGCTATCCTGGAGTCATAAGCAGCGAGACTCCTCCGGGTGGAGGCACAACAGACTACGCGGTGGAGATATTTTATGAAGCCGTCAAGAAGAAGCGGTACACTTGCTTCGTGAGGGAGAACACGGTATTGCCGATGATGTATATGCCTGACTGTATTAAAGCAGCCATAGACCTGATGGAGGCTGACTCGTCTCAGATTATATGTCGTACAAGTTACAATGTGACTGGGACGAGTTTCTCTGCAGGAGAGCTAACGTCTGAGATTAAGAAGTACATTTCAGAACTTGAATGTGAATATAAGCCTGACTTTCGACAGAAGATTGCGGATTCTTGGCCAATGTCGATAGATGACAGTGTGGCTCGTGAGGAGTGGGGTTGGAATCCAACGTATGATTTGGCTGCTATGACAAAGGATATGATTGAAAAACTGACAAAACGGTTTGCCGAAGTCAATCTTTAAGGACGCTCGTAAAACATCATGTCCACGTAACATCCATCAATGAAATAGTAACTTCTTATTGCTTCAGTGTTCTTGAAGCCGTGATTTTCAAGTGCAGCTTTGTCTTTTATCAAAAAAACAAAGAAATCTACAATTTCAGAACTCTATCCACATCCTTATCAAGGTGGGCTTTATGAGTGTGCGCGCCAGTATTGCTCTGGAGAGGTTTGAGATTTCGAAGCACTAAGACGATGTCCGACCCGTCATACAGCTGAGAGATTTCAAGCCTCTCCAATTTCTAGCTGGTTTTCTCCTCCGTGGGTCGTTTTCCAGTATTCTTAGTAGTTTGGTTCTGATGATTGTGGATTCTGCAGAGCTCGACGCACACTATGCAAATTGTCTTTTCCAATTTCTGCCTAAGAATGGTGAAATGCTAAAAGGACGATGTAATCATGAAAAGACTATAGGTAAATATTAAAAGAAACTGAGACTAAGTTTTTGTAAAAGGTGATCAATGTGGAAGTTTCACGTCACCCAACAAAATACTTAGGTGAAGAATATCAACGCTTAGTTCGTGAAAGCCTCAATTGGCAACTTAGAGTTCTGGAAAGCGCAAGCGAACCGATCTGTACAGTAGATGGAAAGGAGGTTTTGATGCTTTGTGCAAACAACTACCTAAACCTTGCAACTCACCCAAAAGTGGTTGAGGCAACGATGGAGGCAACCAGAAAATATGGGGCAGGTGCAGGCAGTGACAGGTCAATTTCCGGCAACATGTTTCTTCATGAGGAATTGGACCGTCGTCTGGCAAAGTTCAAGAACGCTCCAGCTTCGCTGACTTTTCAAACAGGATTTATGGCTAATGAGGGGGTTATTCCCCAGCTTGCTGGCAGAGGAGACCTGTTCGTTTCAGACGAGCTAAACCACGGTTCAATAATCGACGGAGTAAGACTGAGCCGCGCGGACAGAGCTATATTCAAACATAAAAACATAGAAGACTTAACACGTGTGATGGAAGAAGCAGAAAAACACGATCCTCCATACAAACACATCTGGATCTTCACAGACGGAGTCTTCAGCATGGACGGAGACCTTGCACCACTACCCGGGATAGCCAAGATTGCTAAAGAACACGGAGCCGGCGTCTATGTTGACGATGCCCATGGTGAAGGTGTTTTAGGAGATGGTGGACGAGGAATCGTGGACCACTTCAAACTTGGACGTGATGAGGTGCATGTGGAGATGGGAACTTTCTCAAAGGCTTTCGGTGTCGTAGGCGGGCACATCAGTGGCAATGAAGACCTTCGCAACTTCACATATAACAAGGCTAGAAGCTGGCTGTTAAGCGGTGCTGTTCCACCAGGTGTTGCTGCAGCTTGCATCGCAGCCATAGACGTGCTTGAAACAGAACCGCAACACGTTAGAAGAGTTTGGGAAAACCGCAACCATCTCTTAGACGGATTTAAAGATGCTGGGTTTGACACTGGAAACGGAGAAACGCCTATAATTCCGGTGATGTGTGGCAAGAGCAAAACGTCAAAGGACTTTGCAGACTATCTGTGGACAAAAGGCAT
>Ga0209986_10005443_pt1 | contig 10548 bp, 9 predicted proteins | sample BlataG_FD_183168 | JGI IMG/M metagenome (GOLD analysis project Ga0209986, IMG submission 183168) | Deep subsurface microbial communities from Black Sea to uncover new lineages of life (NeLLi) - Black_00105 metaG (SPAdes) (version 2) | ecosystem: Environmental > Aquatic > Marine > Oceanic >...
GATACATAATACTATTACCAACTTAAATCAACAGAACCGGGAGTATTATTCTCTGCGTTTTGCAGAGGTGCAGAAAGAACTCTCCGGGATGAAGGTAGAGTTGGGTAAAATTGAATAGAGATAAAAATACAATAAAAAAGGGCAAGCTATAGAGAAAGTTATCTTCCTTAGCTTGCCCTCTTTCTGTTCTCAAACCATATTTTAGAAAATGGGATGTACCCCTATTTTTTTAATATTTCTTAATCTTCTTTTTCTTCCCAGTTTAGAGACCTACTGACTGCTTTTTTCCAGCCCTTATATAATGTTTCTTTTGTTTTTTCATCTATACTGGGGGAAAATTCTCTATCTACTTTCCATTTTTGAGCAATCTCCTCTTTGTCTTTCCAATAACCAACCGCTAAACCGGAAAGATATGCTGCTCCTAAAGCAGTAGTCTCTGCAATTTGAGGTCTTACCACCGGGACTCCTAAGATATCGGATTGGAATTGCATCAAGAAGTTGTCTCTAACCGCTCCGCCATCAACTTTTAATTTTTTTAAATCAATCCCTGAATCTTTCTGAATAACTTCCAGGACATCACGGCTTTGATAAGCTATTGATTCCTCTGCTGCTCTTAGGATATGTTCTTTCTTTACCCCCCGGGTCAGTCCTACAATGATACCCCGAGCATACATATCCCAATAAGGGGCACCAAGACCCACAAAGGCGGGGACTAAATAAACCCCGTGGGTATCTTTGACTTTTAGGGCATATTTTTCAATTTCGTCCGAACTTTTTATCATCCCGATTTCATCTCTTAACCATTGCACTACTGCACCGCCGATAAAGATACTTCCTTCTAAGGCATACTCTACTTTACCATTAACTCCCCAGGCAATAGTAGTCAAAAGACCATTTCTGGAAGGAACAATCTTTTCTCCGGTATTCATCAAGATAAAACATCCGGTTCCATAAGTGTTTTTAGCCATACCCGGCTCATAACAGGCCTGGCCAAAAAGGGCTGCCTGCTGGTCTCCGGCATCACCGGATATAGGAATTTCCCTACCAAATATCTCTTTGTCTGTACTGCCATAAATATGACTTGAGGGTAAAACTTTAGGGAGCATCTCTCGGGGAATATCCAGTTCTGTTAGTATCTCCTTATCCCAATCAAGATTATGAATATTAAATAACATTGTGCGGGAGGCGTTGGTATAATCGGTTACGTGAGTTTTGCCTTTAGTCAGATTCCAGATAAGCCAGCTGTCCACTGTTCCAAATAAAACTTCTCCCTTTTGGGCTTTCTCCCTGACCCCACTTACATTATCTAAAATCCATTTAATCTTGGTGCCGGAAAAATAGGCATCAACCACCAGACCGGTCTTTTCTTGAATAATCTCCGCCAGCCCTTTCTTTTTAAGCTGGTCACATATAGGAGCAGTCCTTCGGCATTGCCATACAATAGCATTATAAACCGGCTTAGCGGTTTTTTTATCCCAGACTATGGTAGTCTCCCTCTGATTGGTTATACCGATAGCAGCTATATCAACCGCTTCCAAGCCAGCTTTATCTAAAGCAGTTTTTGCCACCTCTATCTGAGAGGACCAGATTTCTGTGGGGTTATGTTCTACCCAACCCGGCTTAGGATAGATTTGCTGAAATTCCTTACTGGCAGTACTAACTATAGTTCCATTATGATTAAAGATTATCGCTCGAGAACCGGTAGTCCCCTGATCCAGGGCCATAATATATTTTGCCAATTACAACACCCCCGAATATTTCCTTGTTATTTGTTTCATTTAAAATATAATAACATTTTTTTAAATTAAAAAATAAAAAAATTGAGGCTTAAATTAAAAATTTTTTTAAATATATTCCTTTCTATACTATTTAATCATTCGACAATATGTTTAAAAATCCTTCTTTTCAAATAAAAAAGCCCTTTAGTATTTAAACTAAAGAACTATGATTTTCTTGACTCCGCATACAACCAATATATTAATTAACTCTATTTTGAGGTTCTCTTCCTTCTAAAACATCAATTAAATTCTGTGCAGCTTGAATACTCATATTTTCTATAGCTTCTTCGGTATAGGCACCAATATGTGGAGTCATTATTACATTATCCAATTCCTTCAAAGGAGATTCTCTGAGGGGTTCATTATTATAGACATCTAAAGCTGCTCCTCTTAATTTATTATTCTTGAGAGCATCATAAAGAGCTTCCTCATCTACTATTCCGCCACGTGAAGTGTTAATTAAAAATGCACTTTCTTTAATTTTTTCTAATTCTTCATAGCTAATCATGTTTCGTGTAGCATCATTTAAAGGAATATGAATTGTGATATAATCTGATTTTCGAAGAAGTTTTTCCAAATTAACATATTTAATACCATATTTTTGTACAAATTTTTTGTCTTTAACTATATCAAAAACAAGAATATTCATTTCGAAACCTTTGGCTCGCTTAACAACTTGTCTGCCAATCTTTCCAAGGCCGATAATTCCAATTGTTTTCTTCCAGACTGACTTACCAATAATTTTTCCCCACTTAGCACTTTTTGTTTTTTTATCAGCTTCAGGAATTCTTCGGGCTAAACTCAATATCAACCCAAAAGCCAAATCTGCTACAGCATCAACATTGGCTGTAGGAGTACTCGTTACTATAATTTTCTTATTTGTTGCCATATTTATATCAATATTATCTACACCTGTTCCATACTTGGATATTACTTTTAATTCATCTGCTTCTTCAATTATTTCAGCACTGAGTTCATCTATTCCAATTATAATCCCATCTACATCTTTTATAAGTTTTAACATCTCCTCTTTTTTATAAGGTCTACCGGTATTATTTCTTTGTATTTCATAACCCTTTTCTGTAAGCATTTTTAAGGGCTTATCTGAGAACGAAGCAAAGGATCGAGGAGTAATTAATATTTTCATATAAACAAACCTCCTTTTTTTTAAATCCCAAATAAACTGATAACAAAATATCATTAAATAGAAGTTACAATACTAATTAATTCTATAGCTACCCGCCTGAAATCATGGGCAAAATTATTAGTTCATCGCCATCCTTAAGAATCGTATTCTCTTTCTTCAGCTGATTAATTGACCTATTATTAACCATGACAATTGCTGTAGACACAACTTTCTTATATTCTATCTGATATTTATCATCAAGTACTTTAAATACATCCTTCACATTTACTTTATCATTCTTCAAGAATAATTCTTCTTTTGAATGTCCACTAATCTTTTTAAAATTCAGAAAATATTTTACTTTAATCTTCAAAATAACTCACCTTTTCAAGTTAAAATATTGTCTAGGCTTAATTCATACAATCTTTCTTTGGTGGGTCTACCATCCATATCCCAGCCTCGAACTTCATAATACTCATCAAGCATTGTATTGTAAATTTCATCACTGACAACATGACCCTTTGCTTGACCTTCCGGCATTTTCTCTGTTCTTAATCGTTCTGGAATCATATCATCTTTCCTAAATCTACCTTCCCCATTGATGATTAATCTTTCTAAAGTATATATTCTTTCACCAATAGTCATAAGCTCCGGAGTAAAATCATAACCGGTTAAATATTCCAAGACTTTACCTTGAGGTTTATCAGTAAAACCGTATCCGCTTCTAACTACGGTACAAATACCCAGTGAATCTATATAACATCGGGTATCCTGAATAGATTTTATTAATTTTCCCTTTCCCTCAACAGCAAAGCGATCATATTTACCTGATAAAAGTTCATCTCGAATACTCCAACCTCCAACATTATGGCAAGCACCGCGGCTTGAAGTACCATAAGTCAATGCATTACCATAGAAACCCCTCGGATCATAAGCTGCTAAGGGCAACCCTTTCACATGCATCATATATTTTTGCATTTTCGGCATTTTCTCAGCGATACCTAACATGCCTTCTGCTAACAAATCTCCAATATCTTCTCTTTTCGCTATTTTCTCAATCATATTTACCATAGCTACTCCATTGCCAAACTTAAGCTCAAGTCCACCAGTATCTTTCTTGGTAATATATCCTCTTTCAAATAACTCCATTGCAAACCCAATAATAACCCCAACAGACATAGTATCTATACCTAACTCGTCACAAATTTCATTTGCTTTGATAATAGCTGCAAAATCACTAACCCCACAAACAGCTCCTAAAGTACCAATGCTCTCATATTCTGGATCTGATTTCGCTCCTTTAAAATTACCTTCTTTAACTTCACATAACTGGGAACAGGCTACTGGACACCGAAAACAGGCCTGGTTTTTTATAAAGAAGTTTTCTTTCATATATTCCGCTGTTATAGTGTCAATCCCATCAAATACTCCAGTTTGGAAATTGCGTGTTGGATAACAGCCAAGTTCGTTCATAACTGCGGTATATTGGGCTGTGCCATATTTAGTATGATTGGCTTTGCTTTTACGTACATAAGAAATAGCATCTTTTACAACGCTTTTAAATTTATTAGGTTCGTTTACGGCTATTTCACCAGTCCCTTTTACAGCTATAGCTTTTAAATTTTTTGAAGCCATAACAGCTCCTGCACCACCTCGCCCAATGCTTCTTTCACCAATTTGAATACATGATAATCTAACTCTATTCTCAGCTGCAGGGCCACATGAAAGAATCTGATCTTCTCTTCCTACTTTCTCTTTCAGTTTTTTATTAACTTCTTTGGTGGTTTTACCCCAAAGATGTCCCCCTTTTTCAATTTTTATTTGATTATCCTCGACCAAAATATAAACAGGTGTATTCGCTTTTCCTTCAATAATAAGTCCATCATAACCACTTTTCTTAAGATGCGGGCCAAAAAACCCTCCACCATTTGAACATAAATATTGCCGGGTTTCAGGAGATTTAGTAGCCAATCCTATTTTTGTGGTAGCTGGTCCTGTTGTTCCAGTCAACGGTCCGGTAAAAAAAATTAATTTATTATCAGAAGATAATGGCTTAATATTATTACCAATTTCATCATAATAAAATCTTGCCGCTAAACCCCGCCCGCCTAAAAAATTTCTCTGCCACTCAGGATTAATTTTTTCCTCTTTTATTGTTCTATTGGTCAGATTTATTCTTAAGTACTTTCCTTGATATCCTCCAGAAAACATTTAATCAACCTCCTTTGTCTCAAGTAACAAGGTATTTATTTGCTTTATACTCCACTTTTCCTTCTATTCACCTTTCCTCTTCATTTTTTGAAATTCTCCTACTTTGAATGATTAATCAATTTTTTCCATTTTTACTTTGCAATTTGCGAAAAACAGAATAAATATCTAACTTTTAGACAGCAAATCGTCTCCTTCGCCATTGATCAAAAACAACGACACCAATAATGATTAAACCCAGAATAACTCGCTGCACAAAAGCAGAGACATTGAGTAAATTCAAACCGTTACCCAGTGTGCCCATTATAAATGCACCAATAACTGAACCGACAACACCACCTTCGCCACCAAAGAGATTTGTTCCACCAATGACTACAGCAGCAATACTCTGCAATTCTGCTCCCTCTGCCATTAAGGCATTGGCTGAATTTAGACGGCCGGTCAGGACAATGCCAGCAACTCCAGCCAGTAGTCCCATAATAGTATATGCCATGATTTTGGTGCGCACAAAGCTGATACCTGAAATTCTAGCAGCTTCCCGGTTGCCTCCTACAGCATAAATAGCCCGGCCTAACGTAGTACGAGTCATAATCATCCAGCCCAGGATAGTTATAACTACAATAACTAGAGCCGGAACCGGTACACCTAAAACGTTACCGCTACCCAGCCAGATTAGTCCTGCGGGCAAATATCCTACAAGTTTGAGAGCAGTGAAGTGTGAGGGAACCGGCAGGCCCTGCGTCAAAATCAGTGCTAAACCTCTTGCTGTAGTCATCATGGCCAGCGTAGCAACAAAATCGGGTATCCTTCCTTTGGTAATGATGACACCGGTTATAAATCCCGTTAGTGCCCCCGTCCCCAGACCCAAAAGTATACCAACTGCCAGATTGAGTCCCCAGTACGATACTGCTACCGCAGACATTGAAGCTGAGAGAGCAAGGACAGCGCCAACAGATAAATCAATACCTGCACCAATGATAACCATGGTCTGACCTATAGCAAGGATGGCATTGATGGAAGATTGTCTTGTTATATTCAAAAAATTACTCACGGTAAAAAAATACGGTGTAGCAAAAGCAAGATATATAATCAGGAAAAGCAGTGCTACAATTGGACCCCCTTTTAGCAAAATTTTCTTGATTACTTCACCCCCCATAGAGATCCACTGATTCATTAAAGATACTACCGAAGGCACTCTTGAGGGTGTCGTGCTCTTGGGATTATTTTTTATAGTAGATAGTTTTTTTCTTTGTTCCCCCATAATTTTTCCTCACTTTTTCCTAATATTTTTATATCTTAACTGACACTTTTTAACAGTTTCTCCTGTGTTGTCTCTCCTCTTCGATATTCCGCAGTAACAGTTCCTCTTCGCATTGCGAAAATACGGTCAGTCATAGCTAAAATTTCTGGTAACTCAGAAGATATCATAAGGATTCCTACTCCTTCCTTAGTCAACTGATTAAAAAGTTGAAAAATCTCGGCTTTTGTTCCTACGTCAATACCCCGTGTGGGTTCATCAAAAATCAAAATCTTCGATCCACTGCACAGCCACTTGGATAAGGCAACTTTCTGCTGATTACCACCACTAAGATACATGAGCTTTCTAGTCAGGTCAGGAGGATGGATACGCAGTTCATTAACATAGTTTTCTCCTACTCGCCGCTCTTTTCGGTGCTTGAGCAGACCTAAGTGCGAGATTTTTTTCAAACTGGCTAAAGTTATATTTGACACTACGGACATTGGGTGTATGAGGCCATCTTTTCTATCTCTGGTGAGATAACCCAATCCTAACCCGATTGCCTCTTCAGGAGAAGATATAGTAACTCTTCTACCATTAATATGGATTTTACCACTATCAATCTTTTCCAATCCAAATAATGCACGGACAAGGGTAGTACACCCAGCTCCTAGCAGACCAAAAATGCCCACTATCTCCCCTTCATGTAAGGTGAAGTTCACTTGGTGAAGTTTATCTCTTACCTCCAGATCTTGAACCTTCAAGATAATCTTACCAGGATTTGTCTCCTCTTTAGGAAACTGTTCCTTAAGTTCTCTTCCCACCATCATCCGAATAATAGTATCCTCGTCGGCTTCATTCACGGGTAATGTAGCAATCTTCTTCCCATCTCTCAGAACAGTTACTCGCTGGCCTACTAAGGGAACCTCGGATAAGCGATGGGAGATATAAATAATAGAGATCCCTCGTTCACGCAATTCATTTACGAGGTTAAAAAGTCGTTGCCGCTCCTCTTCTGATAGAGCTGATGTAGGTTCGTCGAAGAGTAAAATCTGTTCATCTAAAGATAAAACTTTAGCGATTTCTACGAGCTGTTGTTCAGCCAGACCAAGATGCCTTACAGGCACAGTAGAGTCAATATTTAAGTTCAGTCTCTTCAAAATTTGTTGAGCCTTTTCATATATTCCTGGCCAATCAATAAAGAAAAACCTACGTCTGGGTAATCTACCTAAAAAGATGTTCTCAGCTACACTCAGGCTGGGAATGAGACTCAACTCTTGATAAACCATGCCGATTCCCAATGAACGAGCATGATAAGGGCTGATTATTTCGACCTGCTTACCCCGCAGGATGATACTGCCACTATCTTTGGGCAAAGAACCGCTAAGGATCTTCACTAAGGTAGATTTACCAGCACCATTTTCACCTAAGAGAACATGGGTCTCTCCTTCATAAAGGTCAAAATCCACATGATCAAGGGCATGAACGCCCGGGAAACTTTTATCAATAGCATCTAATCGTAATAAAGGCTCTCTTGGCATTTCTCTTCTTCTCCTTCAGAAAAATAAGCATACTGCACTATTATAGGTCCACAAGATAAACAAGTAACTATCCATTTTTATGGAACTTAGCAGTGTTCTCTATTAGAAAGTTACTCGTTCATTTATTTTGCACAGTAACATTATCGAAAAATTAAAAAATCTCATATTTATATAAAATACAACATAAAAAGTACAAAAAAATAGATTATAGAAATCAACTTATATTAAGTTTGTTATAAAGACATAGAGGGGGCCCTTTATAGAGGGACCCCTCTTGCCATAACTTATTTTGCCAGATATTCAGCCTTGATTGCATCCCAGTCAATAGGCTCAAGCTTTGGTTCAGGATAAAATTCATCCGCATTTTCCTTATACATTGTCCTGGGTCTGATGTCGAAAATCGGAGGGACATCTAATTCCAGAGCTGCCCTAACCGCATATTCGACTCCGTACCAACCCCAGTCCGCAAATCCATGAGTTGTTTCTGCCACCATTCTTCCTTCACGCACCCTCTCCGCTGACTCCGGTGTAACATCATTGGTGAATATTTTCACTTCATCTTGCCTACGCACAGCCTCAACAGCTAACATTGCACCCATACCCATCTCATTAGACGCTGCCCACATAAAGTCAAGCGTTCCTGGAGGATTGGCTGTGAGAAAGTCTTCCGCTGCCTTGATACCTTTCTCTCGGTTCCAGTCTGCTGCCAAGGTGCCCACTATTTTGATACCTGGGTACTCATCAATCACTTTTTGAAAACCGATCAATCGAGCTGTAGAGAAGAAACCACCAGCAATACCCTCGATAATGGTTCCGGTTGCTTTTATAGCTGCTTTTTCTTCTGGGGTGACAGTAGCATATAGGTCTTGCCACCATTTTAGATCAAGGTATTCTCCTAGCTCAACCGCAACTTTTCTCCCTGTACCTAATACACCCGGTCCACCATAATAATCCAGTACGGTATAGGCAGAAACCTCAGCTGCTTCGCCATTATCGAAACCAATATAAGAGGCTACCTCAACTCCTGCAATGGGTTCCAGCAAGTTAACAATTATCACCGGGATACCTGCTTCATTAGCTTTACGAATAGTAGGAATAATCACTTCCACTTCTATAGGCGAGATGGCAATTACATCTACATTCATGGTAATAAAGTCTTCGATAATTGACACCTGATCTCCAAAAGCAATATGTGAGGCCGGAGCCCGATAGATAATACTAGTAGTGATTCCATTAAGACTAGCATCGTAAGCACCTACCTCGAAGTAATGTGTTGCAGTTCTAAAGACTCCGGTGATATCAGGTGGTGTCCAACCTATAACTATTTCCTTGGGTAATTCTTTTGCAAATAACCCAAACGAACTTACGGTTACTAACAAAGCAAAAACAAGAATTATTAATAAACTTTTCTTTATCACCTTTTGATACCTCCATTTAATTAAAATTAGGTTAATCATCTTCAAACAAACTAAATATGTTTTATTTCATAATCACCTCCTTCTTTTAAAATTTGTATAGTTATACGTAATCACCCCCTTCTTTTTTGTATTTAAAGCTAATTATAATTATGAGCAGTTTCCCTATATGCTCTTTCTGATATATATTATTTTCCTTCCATTTCATCCATTTTCGATATTATAATATTTATTTAATAATTAGGATTATCTATTACTTTGATTTGCCCATTTCTCTCTACAATTAATTTACAAAATCCTTTACTCTCAATAATTCCATAATTATGTCCGGCTTCACCAGGATAAACCGCAAAAAAGATTAATGGTGTATTCCCAGTATTTATCGTCCTATGAGCCCAATATGGGGGAATATAGGATATACTGCCTGATTGCATATCAAGGATCTTAACTTCTGTATCTTTCTTCTGCATTAATAATTTACCTGTTCCCTGTAATACTAAATATATTTCCGCAGTATCTTCTTGTGCATGAAAATGTCCTTTGGTCATGTGGTATTCGTCACCTACTCGTCCAGGATAGATAATGCTGGTGCAGTGCTGTAGATGTCCATATTTCTCAGGGACATCTATATTGTAGACTTTATATATTACACGATCGTCTTCATTAATTATCTTTTGGATAGCTTCTAAATCATAATACATTCCTTCCATATCGCTCAAATGACGAACTACTATATTACAATTTGAGAGAATCTCACCCGTATTAAAATTTAAATAATTATTAAAAGGTCCCATTAAATCTATATCTATCCTTCCTTCCAAATTTCACTATTAAAAGTTATCTAACCTTCATCAAGATAGTGAAAGCTCCTTTAATTGTACAAGTCTTTGAAAAGTATTATTAAGATTATCAATTAAATCAATATATATTTCAGCATATTGTTTATAGTGTTCGTGATATTCAGCACGGGATTCTATTCTGTCTTTAACCTGAACAAATTTTTGAGAAGTTTTGGCCAAGTCATCAAATAGCCCCACAGCATAGCCGCCAATAATTGCACTACCCAAAATAGCTGGTTCTTGTTGAGTCACTATGGTATACGGAATATTAAGAGTATCTGCCTTTATTTGATTCCATAACTTACTCTTTGACCCTCCACCTAAAGCTCGAACTTCCTTAAATTCAATATCAGGATAGAGATTTTTCATAATTTTCAAATAATAATAGTATTCATAAGCTATAC
>Ga0209986_10005444_pt1 | contig 10548 bp, 7 predicted proteins | sample BlataG_FD_183168 | JGI IMG/M metagenome (GOLD analysis project Ga0209986, IMG submission 183168) | Deep subsurface microbial communities from Black Sea to uncover new lineages of life (NeLLi) - Black_00105 metaG (SPAdes) (version 2) | ecosystem: Environmental > Aquatic > Marine > Oceanic >...
GCAGTAAATGTTGGTTTGAACATTGCGCAGTTTGAACGTGGTGAGTATCAGTTGAGCATCAAGATCTACGACCCGAGCACCGAAAGTACGATACGCAAAGACCTATCCTTTGAGATCACGAAACAAGTCTCTGAAGACATGAGCTATGAGGACTTGCCATACTATTATAAAATTGCTTATTTTCTAAAGCCTGGTGATTACAAGAAATTTCAAGAACTACCCAAGAAAGGAAAGAAGATCTTCCTCGATAAATTCTGGAGCCAACATGACTACTATAAAACTGCCCAGAGGTTCGTTTACGCGGACGAGCATTTTAAAGAAGGTTATAAACCTGGAAATGAAACCGACCGTGGCAGAATATATGTCAAGTTCGGTCCTTATGATGAAATCACAACCAGTGTTATTGAGGTATGGGAGAGCAAGCCCTACGAGATGTGGGAATATAGTAATGGCCTGCGCTTTGTCTTTGTTGACATCCGGAGTACGGCTGAATTCACCCTGGTCTGGACAAATTCAACTGAAGAACAGTCTCAACCAACACTCTTTGACTATCTTCCTGAATCCGTCAAAAGAGAGTTGCCCGCTGGGACTTTCGATTAGCAGTCAGTGCGAAGAGCTCTATAAAAAAACAGGAGGTAATCATGGAAGACCATGAAGTTCTAAAAAAAGAAATCAAAGATATTGTCAAGCAAAGTATTAAACAAGAAATGCAACAATATTTTCAAAATGCAACAAATGGTGATTGCAAAAAAATATTTGACGAAATACGTTCTTTAAAAAAACTTATTGAATCATCACCAGTTTTCCAAAAAGAAAAAATTGCATTGTTTGTTGACTCACAAAATCTCTATTACTCAGCCCGCATGGGCTATGCAGCAAAAGTCAATTATGAAAAGCTTTTAAGACTCATCACTGAGAACCGGCAATTGGTTAAGGCGTACGCATATATTGTGCAACCACCGGACGGTGATGTGAAACCTTTTGCAACCAGTCTCGAACGTTTCGGCTACATTGTTAAGACCAAAGATGTAAGAACACGTTTAGATGGTTCGGCAAAAGCAAACTGGGATATGGGCATGGCTTTGGATATTCTCAACACCCTCGACAACGTCGACACAATAATCTTAGCTTCAGGTGACGGTGATTTCGTACCACTTGTCGACTTTATTAAGTCAAAGAACAAACGAGTAGAGATATATGCCTTTTCCGATAATACAGCTTATGATCTAAAAGAAAAAGCGGACAAATTTGAACCCCTCGGCGAAAACGTCATTCTCATGTGAGATTGCGCAGTAATAATGATTGATTACCACATTCACACGAACCACTCGATCGACGCTGAGGGCGAGTTAGAAGAGTACTGCAAAAGGGCACTATCCATTGGATTAGAGGAAATTTGCTTCACCAATCACTGCGAGTTAGACCCCGTAAGAGATGATTCTTACATATGTTTCAACGGTCGGCGAGAGAAATTCACGCGCCAGGGTTTATTGCGGCTACAGGATGAAATCTTAGAGCAAAAGCGTGAAAATAGAAACTCCGGACTGAGTATAAAATTCGGCATCGAAATCGGCTATTATAAAGGTATTGAGCCGCGCCTCCATGAAATCATCGATGGTGTTGAACTCGATTTTGTCCTCGGCAGCATCCATTGTCTCGACCACATCTGCATTGACAGTTCCCGAGAACACACGACCTATTTTTCCAAACATTCGGCACACACCATGCTGGTGAATTATTTCCAAACGGTGGAAGATTTAGTGAAAAGCAATTTCTTCAATTCGGTTGGCCACCTCGATGTTTACAAGAAATACGGCATAGCTTATTACAAAGATGATATAGACGAGGTTATCGTTGAGTCGCTGCAGAGGATATACAGAATGATGGTCGAGCAAAACATCGCGCTTGAGATAAACACCGCGGGATTACGCCGCATTGACCAATTTTATCCCAGTTCAATGATCGTTAAATACGCGCGCGAACAGGGTCTTGATATGATAACGATTGGCTCTGACGCACACCGCGTAGAAGACCTTGGTAAAGATATTGCAAAAGGGCTTGAGTATGCAAAATCCTTTGGTTTTGATGCTGTCTACAGGTTTAATAAGAAACAACCAATAAGGGTAAAAATCTAAGCTTTCTCACCCTTTAGATCTCCGCAAAGCCTTTAATTACAGGGGCTTCCTACAATCACCTGCTTGTTGACAGTGGCTGAATTCTGGCTATAATTTTATTATGGAAGAGCGTATAACTAATGTCTACATTGAAGATGAAATAAAATCATCATACTTGGATTATGCAATGAGCGTCATTGTGGGACGCGCTTTACCTGATGCCCGTGACGGCTTGAAACCGGTACAGCGCCGTATCCTCTATGCCATGGAAGAAGCAGGATTACTATCGAACCGAGCCTACAAGAAAGCAGCAACAGTGGTTGGTAACGTCCTTGGAAAATACCATCCTCATGGTGACATGGCAATATACGACGCCCTGGTCCGCATGGCACAGAATTTCTCTATGCGCTATGTTCTTATCGACGGCCAGGGTAATTTCGGGTCAGTGGATGGTGATGCCGCAGCTGCCTACCGTTATACTGAGGCACGACTCACGTCTTTAGCTGAAGAATTGCTGGGGGATTTCAAAAAAGACACGGTTGATTTCGTCCCGAATTTTGACGGAACCCTAAAAGAACCCACCGTCTTGCCAGCCGCTTATCCCAACCTTCTGTGTAACGGCTCGTCTGGTATCGCGGTTGGCATGGCAACGAATATCCCACCCCACAACCTCGGCGAATTAGTTGCCGCGCTCAACGCAATGATCGACAAACCTGACATCAAAGATGAAGACATAATGGAGCTTGTGACCGGCCCAGATTTTCCAACCGGCGGTATTATCATCGGAAAAACCGGCATCAAACAAGCTTACAAAACTGGCAAAGGTCGGGCCGTCACAAGAGGAAAAATCAGGATTGAGGATATAAAGGGCGGCAAGCAGGCAATCGTCATAACTGAAATCCCTTATCAAGTGAACAAGAGTTCGCTTATAGAAAAAATAGCCGCACTGGTACGTGCCAAAAAACTTGAAGGCATTTCTGATTTAAGGGATGAATCAGATAAAGACGGCATTAGAATTATGATCGAGCTTAAAAGAGATGCCAATTCTCAGGTAGTTCTCAATAATCTATATAAACATACTGCTTTACAATCGACGTTCAGTATCCAACTGCTGGCACTGGTTTCAGGGGCGCCAAAGATTTTTACTTTGAAGGAGGCTTTAAAAACTTTCCTGGACTTTCGCTTTGAAGTAATGACGCGGCGCACAAAATTTGAGTTGGCTGAAGCAGAAAAGCGCGCCCATATCCTTGAAGGTCTCAGGATCGCTATTGAAAATATCGATGAAGTCGTGCAGATCATCAAGAAGTCAAGGGATGTTAAAATTGCCAAGATAAGGTTAATGGAAAGGTTTTCACTCAGTGAAATACAGGCTCAATCTATTCTGGACATGAGATTGGCAAGGTTAACAAATCTTGAAAAAGAGGCGTTGGAAAAAGAATACCTGGGCTTGATAAAAGAGATTGCCAGACTGAAATCAATCCTCGAATCGCCCAAAGGTGTATACCTGCTTATAAAAAAAGAACTTAACGAACTGAACGCTAAGTATCAAGAACCGAGACGCACGCAGATCATCGATGCCGAACCTGAAGAACTGAGCATGGAGGACCTTATCGGCGAAGAAGATATGGTTATTACTGTAACCCATCGAGGTTATATCAAACGCCAGCCTATTACCACTTACAGAAATCAATCGCGCGGGGGTCAGGGAAGAAAGATCGTTGAAATCGGTGAACAGGATTTTGCCAACCAGCTGCTTATCTGTCTGACTACTGATACCTTACTGTTTTTTTCAGATAAAGGCAAGGTCTATGCGCGTAAGGTCTATGAAATACCTGAAGCAGGACCATTCTCCAAGGGACGTTCGATCGCCAACTTCATTGAGATAAGCGATGGCGAAAAAGTTACTGCATGCCTGTCCATAAAAGACTTTTCACCTGATCATTACGTCTTCATGGCTACGAAAATGGGTAAAGTGAAGAAAACTTCTCTGGTAGATTTCTCACATATAAGAAGAGTGGGGATAATCGCCGTTAAATTACTTGCTCGCGATCGACTCATTGCGGTTGGCTTAACGGATGGAGCAAACTCAATATTCCTTACAACCCACGATGGTCTAACCATTCGATTTTCCGAAAAACTCGTTCGTCCCATGGGCAGAAATGCCTCAGGCGTGAAAGGCATAAGATTAGCTAAAACAAATGAAGTCGTCGGCTTCAATATTGCCAAAGAGAACGAGGACATGCTCATCGTTGCCGAAAAAGGTATTGGGAAACGGGTTAAATTCAACGCGATCAATGAAAAAGGCAGAGCGGGCAAAGGGATGAAGGGCATGAAAATCGATGCGAAAACCGGGAAAGTCGCCGGCGTTACCAATGTCAGTGATGACGACGATTTGATTGTTATGACTAAAGCCGGTAAAGTCATCCGAACACCGGTCAATAAAATCCGCGTGCTGAGCCGCCAGGCAAAGGGCGTAAAGATCATTACCCTGGCAAAGAATGATACAGTCTGCTCAATCGCCTGCATCAAAGCACAAGTGTAATCAGGGAATCAGGTTATCAGTGGCTCGTAAATCCTGGGATGAATATTTCATGGCTATTGCCGAACTCGTGGCCGAGCGTTCAACCTGCTTACGGCGTCAAGTCGGTGCCGTGATTGTCAAGGATAGAAAAATCTTGTCGACTGGCTACAATGGAGCGCCCAGAGGTATCAAACACTGCTCCGAGGTCGGCTGCTTGAGAAAACAGCTCAATATTCCAGCTGGTGAAAGACATGAAATATGCCGCGGCACGCATGCTGAACAAAACGCCATTATCCAGGCGGCGACGTTTGGTATAGATATCAGCGAAGGGATAGTATATTCCACGCATCAGCCCTGTTTTATCTGCACGAAAATGCTCATCAACGCCAAGATATCAAAAATAGTCTATAAAAAAGAATACCCGGATAAATTGGCAATTGGCATGCTCCTTGAAGCCAAGATACCATTTGTGAAAATCTAATCACCCCCACCCCTCCCTCCCCCTCTTTGAGGGGGAGGAATAAGGAGGGGGTGCCGAAAGTTCAGATTTGTGTAGTGGCAGAGTTTACTCTGCGAATATTTGTCGAGCAAGCTCGACCACTACGTTCCTGTCATTATCCGGCTTGACCGGATAATCCAGGGGTATTCGGTGTTACTAGTGGTAGTGGCAGAGTTCACTCTGCGAATATTTGTCGAGCAAGCTCGACCACTACGTTCCTGTCATTATCCGGCTTGACCGGATAATCCAGGGGTATTCGGTGCTACTAGTGGTAGTGGCAGAGTTCACTCTGCGAATATTTGTCGAGCAAGCTCGACCACTACTACGATATGAAAAAATAATGTATGAAACATAATACAAAATTCAGAAAAAATATAAGAACGAAACACTATGATTATGCATCAAACGGCGCTTATTTTATAACTATTTGTACAGATTTCAAACGTGACTATATTAAAAGTGATGAGAAGCAAATCATTAAGCGTGAATTAAATTCCTTAAAAGACCGTTTTAAAGGAATAAAAATAGATATTTATACGGTAATGTCAAATCATCTTCATTTCATTATCTGGTTGAATAATTCACAAACATCATTATCAAGAATTGTACAGGCTTTTAAATCAATAACAACTCTATGCTTGAAGAAAGCTGGTTTTGATAAAGATGTATTTTGGCAAAGAAATTTCTATGAGCATATTATACGGAACGAAAATGCTCTCCTCAAAATTAGAGAATATATTAAAAATAACCCGCACGCAATGATGATAGATTTAAATGATTTGTATTGAAATGAATGTCCGTAGGTTGTGGTAGTGGCAGAGAAACATTTGTCGAGCAAGCTCGACCACTACGTTCCTGTCATTATCCGGCTTGACCGGATAATCCAGGGGTATTCGATGTTACTAGATTCCCCGATCAAGTCGGGGAATGACAGAGCTGCGTTCCTCGCAGTGACAGAGTTTACTCTGCAAATATTTATCGAGCAAGCTCGACCACTACGTTCCTGTCATTATCCGGCTTGACCGGATAATCCAGGGGTATTCGGTGTTACTAGATTCCCCGATCAAGTCGGGGAATGACAGAGCTGCGTTCCTCGCAGTGACAGAGTAGAAGATTAAGGAGTTAGGAAGCTTTGAGGATGTGAAGCTCTGAACCTCTAAACTTCATAATTTCACAACATCATATTTCCCGTCAGCGTAGAATAACCAAAGACCGTGACACTCTACAACCAGGCGTTTCTACTACAAGGAAATACGTTCCCTGAGCAAGCCCGCGGGCATCAACATCAATTGTATGAAACCCGGCTTGCACGTATTCTCCCACGACATCCTTGACCACCTGGCCAACTGTATTGTACAGCTTGACTGACAACACTCCAGCACGAAGCGTGGCAAACGAAACCTGTGCAACGCCGGACACTGGATTCGGTGTAATCAATAGACCAGAACTCACCTTGTGCGAATGTTCTTCTTCTATGCCGGTATATAAGAACCAGTACATATCATACCACAGCTGCGCCCATTTATCAACGAGCACCAGCGCAGTATCCGGTCTTTCCTGAAGAGAGTCCCAGTCTGTGAACATTACCGCGAATACCATAAAAATACTGGAATCGGGAAGTATATCAAAAGGTCCTGAACTCATGAGAAAACGCTGGTCATCAGGCAGAGGTGGTGTGGTGTCATATGGTTCATAAGCACCAGTTTTAAAATTATAGCCGGCAAGCGTCAAATAACGTTCTGCATCGATATTAGGCTCCAGATTAAGGGTGAACCTTTTAAAAGCTGTCATGCCGTGCTGAGGGTTTTCTGACGCATCACGCCAGTCAGGCACATTATCATAATCAACATCCCACATACTCTGAGGTAGATTGTTCCAATAATAACTGCTGTCCCGTTCATACTGGTCAAGGATACCGTCATTATCCTTATCCTGTCCTTCGACTAGATCAAGGGGTGTCTTGAGCAAATCGAATGCTATGGCTCCTGGCCACCATGGTGGTGCTGGCGTTAGTTCCATTTCATTCTGCCACTGATAGCCAAGGTTATCGACCAGAATCGTATCACCATCAATTATATATTCCTGGCTGACAATACCTGCGATAATATCATTACCTGTACCAGCTTCATTACCAATATCATTATCCGCAGCGATGCCGACATAACAATCATACAGGTTATGACCTGAAACATTTTTTATCTCATAGGTCAAAAAGACAATATCCTCAATCTGCGGGATATCCCATGCATACCCGGTCTGATACATCTCAATGCCGATCGGTCTTGTATCACCTGGCACATGATAAGCAGAATCACAATCATTCATGCAGCACCAGGAGTCTTCATGAGATACTGTATCCTGCGGCGCCATGGGTAAGGCAGTATCAGGCGCAGGCCAATTTTCCGGGTGCATAAAGATAATCGCATCTGGATGGTTGATTGACATACCCTCAAGTCCAGGAACGAATTCGGTCTCTCCACCATGAGGACCATACCCAATAGTCACTAAGGTATCGCCAGTCCCTGAATCAACCGTGCCAAACCATATCCCAGCACCAAATATGTAGTTATGATTACTCCCTTTTGGCCACCAACAACCCGCGTTTCCTGAAGCATCCTGCCCAAATTTACCATAATTGGAAATAACCAGTTCAACCTGGTTGGTATCGTGGACCGCGGTGTCAAAGGGTCTACCCCCACCATTATTATACCTGGTCGTGGCGAAGAGTGATCCTATTGCCACGAGTACTATTATATATATTTTCATATCTCCCCCTTTCTTGTAATGACAAGTGTATAATACTAATCATCAAGTGTGAAAAAACTGTGAAAAAAGGGGGTGTCGGAAATTCAAATTTATGTAGTGGTAGAGTTTACTCTGCAAATATTTGTCGAGCAAGCTCGACCACTACATTCTACGTTCCTGTCATTATCCGGCTTGACCGGATAATCCAAAATATTTGTCGAGCAAGCTCGACCACTACATTTTATCACTGTATTATCTCAGCGCACTAAAGATTCATACAAGCGCACTGTTTCTCTGTGCGGTTCACTATTGAGTTCTTCCTTTAATACCTTTTTCAGTCGTTCAAAATCCTTGATAATGTTTTTATATTGACCACTCTTGCCATAAGCTCTCATTATTTTTCGGTGATATTCTTCATTGAAAATATTTAGTAAAATCAGTTTCTTATACCAAACAACAGCATCTTTATATCTTCTTTTTTGCATATGGTAATCAGCCAGCATAAGAAGACAGTCTTCATACAGACCCTGGTAATAAACACGTCGGTCTTCAACCCATGGATCATACCATCCAGGAGCAAAACCATCTTTGTATATTGCTATTGCTTCACGCAGCACATGCTCATATTCCCGGCCAGTTGTTGCTGCGCCTTTTGCCTTTTTTACGAGGCTTTCAAATTCCTCAGTGTCAAGGTTGATCGAAACCTCAGGTGATATCTGATAAAACCCTTTGCTTGATACAATCAAATCACCCTTCCCACTCTTAACTGACTTGGACATCTGCCTGATATGCTGTAAAGCCTTGCGCAGACTATCACTACCGCTCTTATGCGATGCTTTGTGCCACAGCGCATCAATGAGCACATCATGATTAACCCTTTCATCCTTGTGAAGTAAAACGTAGAAAAATAGTTTCTTTGATTTCATGGTTGTCCACGAAGCATCGAGTATCTCCCTATCATCGACTACGACTTTTGGAATTCCGAAAAGACACGCATCAACCCAATGTACATCCAACTTGAATTTGTCAATGACAGACAAGAGATATTTTCGTTCAAGACCCTGGTTTCGAAACACCTGCAACATCCACTTGTTACGGCGCAGTTCACGTGCTAACAGATAGTCATAACCTTTCAAGCGGCTGACTGCTACTACGTTTTCAAGTCGAGAAAGAGTCTTTGACATTGTATCCAGAAAATAATAAATCCTGCTCAGTTCAAGGTTGATCAAAAAAGAGGAGAAAGTTTGCTTATGTCTCTGCGATATTTCTAATGCACTCATCAAAATTGATTCAGCATCAGCATATTTGTTCTGTGCAATCCTGAGCTGTGCCTCAGTTAAAAGCAACGGCACAGATTGAAAATCACGTCTGTTTTCCTTTAATAGCCATGTTTTGGCGAGAACCCGTTCTGCAGTAACGAGCTCACCAGCCTTAATATTGATCCTGCACAACTCTGTGTAGGCAGAAATAATCAATGCGACGACACCGAGTTTTTCGTATATTTCTAATGCTTTGGCAATCAGCTGTTTTGCCTTATCCAAATCGCCGAATTCCTCATGGAATAACGCATACCCTTGCCAGATCCTTGCCATAGACCATAAGTCATTGTGCCTGCTGCACGTCTTGATCCCGGAATCAAGTATTGCCTGTGCTTCGTTCTTGTTTCCTAAAAGAATACTCATTTTCGTTGCATTGAAGAAACCACCACCACAACCAGGAGAGAAGTGATCTTTTAGCAAATCGGCTGTTTTCATTAGCTTAGAATGTGCTGCATTTAGATTTCCCAAATGAAATTCATTCATTGCGTAATTGTTAAGAATGCTTGCCTCAAGACCCTTATAGCCATTACGGTGTGCTATCTGCAACGCTTCATGGAAATACTCTCTTGCTTCAGGTAAGTTTCGACTAGCACCTGCTCGGTACAGAGAACCAATGGAATTCAATATCGAAGCTCTGGTAAGACGCGCATTCTTAGGGCAAACATCCAATGCTTTTTTAAACCATCTCTTTGCCGCGGTCAACTTGCCTTGATTGAGAAGGATCCCGCCCAATTTGTAGAGGGCATCAGCATATTGCTTCCTGCCTCTTGATCGCCGCTTCAACATATTGGCGGCACGCAAACAGTTATTCTTTGCTTCATCAGAACGCCCAAGATAAACCAATGCCTCGGCATAATTCATCAGTAGTGACGGGCGCTGCAGCCGTACTGATTTAGGTATCTTTTCTATATAAGAACATAAGAATGCGCTCCTCCCTTGCCAGATCAAACCAGGTCCGGTCTTTTCAATACTTGCTGCTGCTTTGTTATATTCCTTTGCCTGCGAGTAAAACTGAGCCGCCTCATCCAGTCTGTTATTCCTGAAAGAAAAATCTCCGGCGCGGCAGAGTAATCTCCTCTCCCTCTTTGCATTATTTAGTTTGCTGCGCAAGAAATCCCTGAACAAATTATGGAAACGGTATCCAATACCAAATAAACCAAATAGAAACGCATTTCTTGTTGTAAGATCTGCCAGCAGGACTTCAGAATTATTTCTGTTTGCCACGGCATTACATAACTCAGGCGTGAGCCATTCCAAAACCGAACAGTCAACCAGAAATTGCCTCATATTCTTTGGCTCCTGGTTATATATTTCTTGTGCGAAATAATTGAACAGGTTGCTTTGCGATTG
>Ga0209986_10005445_pt1 | contig 10546 bp, 5 predicted proteins | sample BlataG_FD_183168 | JGI IMG/M metagenome (GOLD analysis project Ga0209986, IMG submission 183168) | Deep subsurface microbial communities from Black Sea to uncover new lineages of life (NeLLi) - Black_00105 metaG (SPAdes) (version 2) | ecosystem: Environmental > Aquatic > Marine > Oceanic >...
CCTTTTCTTGCGAACGGCCTTGCGGATCCCAGTCTTGCTTACCTCTTTGCGGAAACGCTTCAGCAAGTGCTCCTGTGACTCGCCTGGCCTCAAGTTCACTGTCAGGACTTACACCTCCCATCATTATGACATCTCACGTTGTTGCACATCTTCTCAAAAGCAATAGAAAGACTCGGCGTACCTCCCACCTCCCAGACTTGCCAGGCGGGCCAGCCGAGTCAACAACACACACAATCGCTCAGATCGAGCCTGTTATTGAATGATGTACAGGCAGTACCTGTGGTTCCCCCTCAACCTAGTACAGGTTGAGGACACTCTTCTCAGCTACCTCCGTCAAATCCTCCTGCCGGGGCAGGATGTACTTGACGGCTGTCTCCAGCCGTTTGTGGCCCATGACCCCCGCCACGAGCGACAAGTCACCAGTATCTCTCAGCATTAGCTCTCCACAGGTCTGGCGCAGGGTGTAGGTAGACACCCCCTCCAAACCCGCTCCCTGAGCATAGCTGTTGATTAGCCTCTGAACGGAGCGAACCGACAGGGGACTTCTCTTCCTGCTCAGAAAGAGGTGGTCATCCTCTGACCTTGCCCGTTCGTCCAAGTATGCAACTATGGCTTGACGCACTGAGGCGTTCAGGGGGATCTCTCTACCTTGACCCGCCACTTGTCCACGTATCGTAAGGACACCTTGCTCCTCTGACAGCGAAACCTCTGAGACCCGCACCCCCGTGAGCTCTCCCACTCGGATCCCTGTGTGCAACATGAGCTGTACTATGGCGTTGTCTCTTCTCGCCAGTCGAGGAGGCCCCTGTCGCACAGCATCGAGAAGACGGTCAATGTCCGACTCAGCGAGCCCCTTGCGTATCTGCGACTTTGGCTGCGGTAGCAATTTGACTCTCAGAGAGGGATCCTCCTCCACTAGCCCCTTCTGCAACGCATACTTGTAGAACTTCCGAATTGATTGTAGGCGGCGATTGACCGTCGTGGCTGAGTGCGCTTTCTCTGCTACGAGTTCCCGGCAATAGTCCTCAATATCGTCACCCGTACCCTCTAAGAGCGGCCTGGTTCGAGCGCATCCTAGCCAGAAACCGTAAGATTTGATTTCGCTCACATAGCTCTTTATGGTAACCATGGAGAGACCCGACTCCTCCAGGTACTTCTGGTATTCCACCATTATGTCTATCAAATCGGACTTGCGCATCGTTGAGCCCGCCACTTCACGCCCCACACCACACATTCAGAAGAGTGTCATGGCGTGCAATGAAACCTTGCACGCCCTTAGTATACCACATTCTCTCTCGCTTGTCAAATTCCGCCTCCCCGGCAAACACCGGCTGGAGCCAACCTCTTAGGCCACTGACAGTGACGTCACATCAGCCGCCCGTCTCCTTCTTGCTTGAGATCCTTCGCTCGAGGGCTGTCTCTATTTGCTCCATGGCTTCATCCTGCCCGATCTCGTCCGACGCGGACAACTCCTCCGCCAGAAGCTCTTTGGCTCTCTGAAGCAGACGCCGATCCCCTGTGGTAGGCCGTCCCTGTTTCTCCACCCAAGTCAAGTCACGGACCACCCCGCCAACCTCTGCAAAGCTGCCTTCTCTCAGCCTGTCATTGATGCTACCTCTTCTCAGCCGGTAGTCCTCCGGCAGCTTTCTGGGGCGTCCGGCGAATACTTTCGACAGTGTACCACGACTCCGCTTGGAAATGGGCTTCCGCAATCCAAGTTCTTTCGCCTTCTCCACTGGTGTGACCAGACGTCCCTTCCCTTGCACCAGTTCTATGACGTAGAACTCCACGATCATCCCATCGTCTGCGCGTTCGTCGATGGAGACCAACGTCCCAGCCCCGTACACGGGGTGCAAGATCTTATCGCCAATCTCGAATCTCCGCATCTTACTTGGCCTTTCTAGCCGGCGGCATCTCTACAACCCAGGCTCCAGCAACAAGACGACTACTTGCTGACCCTTGGAACCGATCTCCAACTCCACTCTATTCGTCGTCAAACGTGCGACCAACTCCCCTTCTGCCTCAGATGCCCCCAATCTCGTCGCCACGACCCAGTGTGAATCCTTGTCACGACTGGAACTGACGCCCAACACCCCACGGTAACAGAAAACTCGGCATCCCTCCTACCGTTCAGACGGCCCAACTAGGCTAGCCGAGTCAGCAACCCGCTCCAGCATCGAGAGGAAGTACACTACGACGATGATGTGGAGTCCGTAACTGTAGTTCCCTATCGGACTATCAGAGGTTGAGGGAACTGCTCTCAGCTACCTCCGTCAAATCCTTCTCCTTGGGCAGGACATACTTGATCGCGGTCTCCAGCCTCTTGTGGCCCATGAGCATGGCCACCAAGGACAGGTCGCCAGTATCTCGCAGCAAGCGTTCGCCGCACGTCTGGCGTAACGTATACGTGGACACTCTCCCCAAGCCTGCTTCCCGTGCGTAGCTGTTCACTAACCGCTGCACGGAGCGGGCAGATAGCGGGTCCCCATTCCTGCTTAGAAACAGAGGATCACCCCTTGAACTCGGCCGTTCCCCCAGGTACGCACTTAGCGCTCTCTGAACCGACCTGCTGAGAGGGATCTCCCGACCGTGAGATGTCCGTTGCCCCCGTACCTTCAAGACAGCCTTGTCCTCCGATAGCGCAACGTCGGCGACCCTGAGTCTGGCCAGCTCTCCCACACGGATCCCTGTCTGGAGCAAAAGCTGTACGATGGCATAGTCTCGCTTGGCGAGACCAGACGCCCCTCTCCGAACGGCATCTAGCAGACGTCCTACCTCCGACCGTGTGAGCCCTCTGGGCCCCTCCGACCTGGGCTGGGGCAACAACTTGATCCCCAGAGAAGGATCCTCCTTCAGCAGGGCCGAGTCCAAAGCGTATCTATAGAACTTGCGGATGGATTGCAGACGCCGGTTGACCGTGGCTGGAGTATGAGCTTTCTCCGTCGCAACTTCCAGACAATAACTCCGAATATCTTCCTCCGTCACCGTCAGCGGAGGTTTGGCGTGCGTGTGTGCTAACCACGAAGCGAAATGCCTGAAGTCTCCCAGATAACTCTTGACGGTCCCCTCCGATAAGCCCGATTCCGTCAAGTACTTCTCATATGCCGCCAGAGTTTCCTGAAGCTCGGATTCACTCGTCGACATGCCCCTTCCTAGACGCCACTACCTGCGCATACATAGGCCAATTATGACGGATAATGCGACCTTATACGTAGTAATTGTACTCGACCCTCGGAGATTTGTCAAAATCGTGCCTCTCCGGGGACTACCCTTGGGGAGGGTCTGCCGTGCCAGTAGTGGCTAGTGAGCGAGCTTGGTGGTGTCACCTGCCACTTAGCTGGAGTTGAAACCAACCGCAGTTCGCCTCCGCCGAGGACGGTGAACTCGATGAGGGTGTACGACGGCGAATCCTGAGCAATGGGTGCGGTTTCTCGAGGTTGCTCTCAAGGACGCAGGCGCACCGTTTCCTGCTCCATGACTATGTCGGGCACGTCCCAGCCCTTTTGATCCATCATCTCGATGAACGCCCGGCGGAAGAGCAGTGTGACCTCCACCTTCACCTGTCCTTCGTCCGGAGCGGCAAAGTTGTAACTACTGCTATCGGTGGCGAAGGCGGCCAAACGGTTGTCACTCAGGATGCGCGTCGGGTTCCAGTAGGCCGCCGAGGGTGAGATCTCGGTCCATAGCTCCTCCAGCACCTTGGCGAAAGCTTTGCCGGGCTGGTCGGCGTAGTATCCTTCGCTGGGGTCGCCAACACCGCCCCACTCCGGTACCGTCGGCCCCTCCAGTTGCTCCAGCGGGTTGCCGTAGGCATCGGTGGCTTGCACCAGCAGGATGAGATGGCGTGCCGGAAAGTCGGTGGGAACGTGGTGCCCGGTTTGGTCGTTGGTGATGTCCACCTGCACCGTAACAGCGTCCCCCTCAAGCTGGGCAGTGGCGGTTATGGTGACCGCGTGTTGCAGCAACTCCTCATCCATCGCGCCGGGCATGTAGTGGCTGAAGATGCGCCCCGGTGGACGTTCCACCCCGCCTTTGTCCGGCAGGGCAAAGAAGGTGGCGTCGGTAACTGGCATGTGGCAGTCCTGGCAGGTCTGGCCGTTCTCTGGATCGCTGTAAGGGCTTCTCAACCACTCCCCGAAGGAGTCGTAGATCACCGTATCCCAAAAGACGCCAAAGTGGCATGGCGCGCAGAAAGCACTCTCTTCCTCCAGCGGCAGGTAACTCACACGGCGGGTCACGTCATCGAAGGTGCCAAAGAACAACACCTCATCTCCCTCCGAGCGGTAGAGCCGCATGGAGAGCACGCCAGGCATGTTGGGGTAAGGGATGCCGGTGGCCGGGTCCAGCGTCACATCGCCGATCTTGTGGCAGAACTCGCAGAACACCCCCTCCGACTCGATGGCAGAGAGCTGGTTGGGGTCGGCAGCGTAGGCCCCGCCCGGCTTGGCGGCCGCAGCAGGCACGTGGCAGGCGGCGCAGTTGCCCGCCGTGTGCGGAAAGTCCAGCTTGTAGCCGGGGCCGTAATAGGGCTGGTTTGGGTCGGGGCGCAGGGGGAAGGAGCCGTAGTCGCGGCTGTAACCGTAGCGCGTAAGCGGGCTTTGGTTGCCCTGCACGTCGGTGCCGTTGTACATGGTCAGAAAGTGGGGGTTAACGGCTGATTGAGAGTGGGCATCCTCCAGCCACTCGGCGTAATGGTCAGCCATGCAGTGCCCGCAGCTCTTGGAGCCTTCGGCGCCCTCCATGGAGAACCACGTGTAGTCGGGGTTATCGGTGGTGTAGTGGGGTTTGATGGTGATGGTGACGGGCTCCGCGCCAGGGAGGGCACTGATCCAACCCACGTAGTAGCCCTCGGTCCAGGCGGTGATTGTGACCGGCACGCTAGGCGAGAGGCCGCTGAGGGCGAAGAAGCCGTCGTCGTCGGTCGTCGTGTTGTTGTTCGTGGCCTGGACACGGACAGTCGCTCCCGGCAGCGGGCCGCCCTCGTCGTATACCACTCCGCTGACCGCGTCCGGGGACAAAGGAGTCTCGACTGACGGGACCGTGGCTGTGGGGATAGGCACCCCAGTAGTGCACGCGGCCCAGGTCACAAGTCCCAGCCAGACCAGTGCCGAAGTCGCAATGAGCCATCGGATTCTCACAGGCTCACCTTCTGCGATTCGAGATCCAGACCAAGCCCAGCAGCGCCAGCGGCAGGGCGGCCGCCCCAGGGCAGATGGCAAGTCCTCCACAGGGAAGGGGAACCAGATCGGGCGGCGTTGCGGGTTGGGCCTCCGCTGGAGTGCCTATGGGCAGAACAGGACCAACCTGCACGGTTGGCGATGCTTGGGGCGGAGCCCCGGAGGGCGTGCCCAGGCGGTAGACTCCGCCGCCGGTCACCGCAGCGTAGAGAACAGTTCCATCAGCACTCAGCGACAGATCAGCAATTGCCAGATTGCCCCCCTCCTCAATCCCCTGACGGAGTGGCCCGAAGTGCGCCCCGCCATCCTGCGTGTAGAAGACGCCGAGTCGCGATGTACCCACGTACACGACCTGAGAGTTCGTCGGGTCCACGACAGTCGCGGTTGCCCCACCAAGCGGGTCGAGCCCGGCCGTCAACTGCGCCCACGATGCGCCCCCATTCGCACTCTTGAAGAAACCGTGCCGCCCACCCGCGTAGATAGTCTGCGGGTTGGCCGGATCGATGGCTATTGTGTTGAAGTAGCCATAAGGCTGCGGCAACCCCTCGTTGATGGCAGCCCACGTGTCCCCGCCATCGGTCGTCTTGAAGAGGCCCCGGTCAAAGTAGGCACCGGCGTAGACCGTCTGCGGGTCGGTCGGATCGACGGCGATGCACCCCATGCCGAGTTCATCGGTTGTGTCGTCGTTGGCCGGTTCCCATGTCCGGCCGCTGTCGGTGGAGCGGTAGACTCCCATCCCCTCATGATGCCAGCCTTCAGGCAGCGGCAGGTCCGGGTCCGCAGGCGCGTGCAGTATGGCAGCATATACGATGCTGGGATCGGATGGCGCGAAGGCGATACGTGCAGGACGGAGGCGAGCCCAATCAGCTTCGCCTGTTCCTGTCGGAAGGCGATTGAACCAATCGAGACTTGGCTCCCATCGCTTCCCGCCGTCATGCGTCTCCAGGATGGGCGACAGGATTACATCCGGGGTTGCCAGGATGTGCTCGGAGTTGCTCGGATCCAGTTCCAACGTGAGAACGCCCGTAAGGAGTTGAGGGTAAACCAGGCCCTGCCAAGTCAGGCCGCCGTCGTGGGAGACAAAGGCGGCCATGCGTGAGGCTGCGAAGACGTGTCGGGGATCGTCAGGGTCGACAATCACCCGCGTAGGAGCGGCACCGGAGTAACCCCGAGTTGCAACCACCCACGTCTGCCCACCGTCCGTGGATAGGAAGTTGCCTCCGACATAGTTGTTGATAAACACACGGTTGCAGTCGTCAGGATCAACCTGGATGTCGACGGGTACGCCGGGTATCAACCCTGGCGGTCCCCAGGTTCCCCGCGCGTCATCGCCAAAGCGCTGCCAGGTATGGCCGCCGTCCTCGCTCCGGTAGACGGCCCTCGCGCCGCCTGCATAGGCGATCTGCGGCTTCTTGTCGCAATACTCGACCGCCGTGATGACCACATTTTCGACGACCGCCTGCCACGTCTCGCCACCATCGGTCGTCAGGTAGACACCGCCGTGCTCGGTCTCGACTCCGTCGACGAGCACCGGGGGAACGGAGGTGGTCCCACCGCCGGCCAGCAGCGTTTGCGGGTCGTCTGGCTTCATATATAGGCTGCTGATCTGGAGGTTCTCAATCCCGTGTTCGTGCCCGAGTTCGAGCCAGGTCCTTCCGCCATCGGTGCTCTTGAGGATGCCGATTCCGCCGCTGTCCGTCGCGATGGGATTCTCTGGCTCGTTCAATGGGCTGCGATCAAAGAAGCCGGTCGAGACGTACAACACGTCCGGGTCAGTGGGATCGATCCAGATGTAGCGGGCCAAGGCAAGACCCTCCCAGATCAACTCCCAGTTCTGTCCACCATCCACGGTGCGGTAGACGCGTCCGCCCTGCCTCCCGTCACGGGCGTCGGGCATCCTGCCCGTATCCCGGAAGATGTGGGCCTCGACTTCGGCGGCAGCATAGACGACGTCCGACGAGCGCGGATCGATGGTGAAGCCCCGGAAGCTGTGCCCCTGGTTTGGCTCGACGCCGTTGTCCATCTGGCTCCAGCTCAGACCGCCGTCGGTGGACTTGTAGATGTGGCCGGAAAACTGAGTGCCTATCCAGATGATATTGGGATTGTGAGGATCGACCGTTGCGCTGAAGACCGGGACGGTGGTGGTTCCTTCGAGTCGGTCGATTCCTTCGTTGTTGGGCTGCCAGGTCGTTCCTCGGTCATAGCTGATGAAGAAGCCCATGTACGCGTCGGTGACGTACCAGACATTGGGGTCGCTGAACTTGTAGCGGACGTCGTAGCCCAGGCCGCCGGGTGGCCCGCCGAGGCGTACCCAGGACTCGGCCTGGTAGGCTGGAACGCCGACAGTGGACGGAGCAGCCGTAGGCGGTGGCGGCGCCGTAGACGGTGACGGTTGCGCCCGGCCCATCACAACGATCACCAGCTCTCGCTGCGCCTTCGGTGGGCTCGGAGGTCCTACGCCGACGTACACCGCCAGTGAGTAGGTGGTCGTCTGCTGTGGACACACTTGTTCCTCACCTGAGTGGTCGACCGGCTCTCCATTGAGATGCACAGCCTCCCCGCCCACCACGTTCCACTGCAGTCTGGCACATTCCCCAAGCGTCAGGCTGGTGCGATCGGCAGTGAAACTGACCTCTGGTTCGCCCGGCTGTTGCTGTTCACCCTCGTCTACCTCCGGGCTCTCTTCGCCCTCAACTTGAATGGTCACGCCTGCCTCGTAGGGCCCGCCAGGCGCGCCCACGGTCAGTTCGTAGGTGGTGGTTTCCTCAAGACATACCTCTTGCTCAGCAGATGCGCCGACCTCCTCACGGTTCAGGAACACCGGATACCCTTCTGCACCTCGCACCTCCCAATGCGGAATGGTGCAGTATCCACGCGGAATGACGTCCTGGTCGGCCCAGGACTCTGTCTCAGGCTCGGCTCCAGGGATGGGGAGTATGACGCCTGTGCTGCAGCCTAGGGCCCCACTGGACAGTAGCACAGTCATGACTACCGAGGAGGCCAGCAAGCTAAGCAACCTATGTCTTTTCATCTCTTTCCCCCTTTCTTGCCCTTCGGCCATCCGTGCGATGTGACACTCCTCCCAAGTTCCATGTCGCGCTAGACCTACATGGCGAGCGCTCTCTCATGGATCCCAACGCTGAAGACACCACGCCCCTGCAGCGCGAGAGTTAGCTAGAACCTTGCGCAACCCTGACCCAAACGACTCACTGAATCAATGGTCATAGGATGGAGCCACCCGGTCCCCGAATCTTCACCACCAGACACGACATCACGCCGGCTTGTTTAGTGCAGAGGCGGTGTTCACCCTGGTAGGTTTTCCATTGGTCCAAGGACATGGTGATCGTCTTGGAGGCTTGCTGGAACTTCGCAAGCTCTCCAAATAAGTTCTCATAGAACCAGCGCGAGCCGAAGGTAAGCGACGTATCGGAGGGCGAAATCTGCACGGTCAATGTGTTCTTGGTGGGGTCGGGCCACTGGCCCCAAGCGATTTTCCAGGTCTCGCATGAGAGCTTCATTGGGAACATAGCGTTGAAGCGCAGCGCAGACTGGTCGTTGGCGAAGACGCGGAACCAGCATTCGACCGTATCGCAACTGGGGCACGCTGGATGGAACCAGTTCGTGTCCACACAGATGACCTCGATTTGTTCGAAGATGACCTCGACGGCCACCGGGCATTCAGGTGTGCGATACTCGTATGCGGCGCTGAGCGGCGACTGGCGCTCACCGGCCACGGCGGCCACCTGCCAGCGCTGACGCTGCCCACACCCTGTGAGCAGTGCCACTGCTCTGCCTCGTTCGTCCCCCCCGAAAATGATGGCGTAGGGCTGGCCGTCCAGGAAAACGGCGAAGCCGGTCAGTTCACTCTGATTGCCGTTCCACTGCCAGTGGAGTGACGTCGAGGAGGATCCCGGAACTCCTGGGATAGTCTTGCCGAGCAAGGTCAGGTTGTAGGGCGAGGGCAGAGTGGGGTCTTCGTAGGCATAGGTGGTCTCGTCGCCGGATCCGCCTGCCTCGCCCGCGTAGGTCACCGCATAGCCAATCTCATAGCTCTCTCCCAGCAGGGGGAGCCTCGTGCCGGTCCACTGGAGGGCGTTGGTGCTATCGCTGAAGGTGCCCAGCTTGCTCAACTCCTCTCCTGCCCATCCCCAACACTCTCCGCTCAGGTCGAGGGCTCCGTCCGCCGGGATGGGAACCAGGAATTTCCTGTTCCCAGAAGCCCAGGTAGCGATGTCCCCCCGGCCTCCCTGCACCCGGATGAAGGCAGAGTCATTGCCAGGCAGGCGCTCCTCGGGAGTGTTTTCGAAGGACACGTAGCAATACGCCTTGTCATAGTTGCCACGGACGCTCATGTCCAGTGCCTCGACCGCCAAGCGCGTGGGCGATTTGGTGGGGCACTGGGAGTCAACTTCGAGCCACACTATGTTGCTGGGCTGCTTGCCAACGAGATTGACCGCCTCCACCCACAAGCTCAACCCACCGGTCCGGGGTGGCGGAAACTCGAACCAGGCGGCACCGCCCTTGGCTGGGGTGAGCGAAGCGATGAGCTGCGGCGATCCGGCCAGAGGGGCCATCCACACCTCGTAGCGCAACTCGTCCCAGGCGTTGTCCTGCCATCGCAAGCGCACCATGCAGTTCTCCACCGAGCCCAACAAACCTGTAGGGGCGGCCGGCCCCGTGAAGATGGGGACCGCGAGCTGGGGGAGTAGAGAGGCAACTATGCCCGGAGACGGGAAAGTGCCGCTCACGTTGGGCCCTGGCAGGATGGGCGTAAGGGGAGGAATGCCTGGGGTCAACGGCACGGTACCTGTGATTGGCGGTGCACCAGGAGTGGTGGGGACCGTGGGGCCCACGGGTGGCGCTTGGGGCCCGACGGGAGGTGCTTGGGGTCCTGGTGGTGCTGTGGATGGTGGGGATGGCACGATGACCGCCGTGCCTTCAGGGGGCTCCTGGTCGCCCAGGCCAGGGTTCAGTTCCCGCAGTGCCTCCGGGTCGATGTCGTTGGCGGCGGCGATGTCCTCCAGGGTCTCGTCGGGGCCGACGACAACGGCGACTAGGCCCTCATCTACGGCGGGCTGGCCCGTGACGCCGATGGGCACGCTCTGTCCGATGATACCCTGGACGTTGACCGCCCGCACAAAAAGCTGTTGAGGGCCCTCGGAGACCAGGAGACCGAAGTGGGCGTAGAAGGGAGAGATGCCCTCGGGCAGATCGGACTCCTGGGTATCCACCAGTTGGCCGTTCAGCCACAACTCAGCGCGACTGATTGACACATCGCCCCAGGCGGTGGCGGAGACAGCGAGCTGGCTTCCTGCGGGCGCCGTGGACGCGGAAACCGGTTGGGTCACATAGACCGTTGGCGGGGCGTA
>Ga0209986_10005447_pt1 | contig 10543 bp, 3 predicted proteins | sample BlataG_FD_183168 | JGI IMG/M metagenome (GOLD analysis project Ga0209986, IMG submission 183168) | Deep subsurface microbial communities from Black Sea to uncover new lineages of life (NeLLi) - Black_00105 metaG (SPAdes) (version 2) | ecosystem: Environmental > Aquatic > Marine > Oceanic >...
CAGGTACTAAAGACGGAGACACATTGGCATTTACTCCACAACTATTCTTAGGTAAGAATGAAGTATTACCGAAGTCAGATACTCCTACTATCCTTCCTATTGACCCAATCAATGAGAATTATAGCAATAATGTCCTTGAGTGGGATTATGGAATTTGTAAAAGATATTTAAGACTTATTGAAGGGAAAATATTAGGTACATGGTCTTTTGATGAGATACCTAAAGATGATATACTTGTAAGATATAATCAATCCGGTGATTTTATGTTAAGTCTTGGTGAGTATCAGATTTCTTCTAATGAAGAATTTATAACTGTTGATAGTTTTATGAGTATGGAGAAAACTTTTGGTCCCCCTTATATAATTGGTGATTCTTTAACTTTTTATCCTGACGCTAATCCTGAATCTACTAGTGTTGATGGTCAACTATATTGGGATGATGCTTATGCAACGTGGGATGCTATATGGGATTCGGCAACCTCAATGTATGCGAATGATTCTGGAATTGGCATGTCTGCTTATATATGTACATGGAATCAATCAGGTAAATATATAGCCTTGAGTAGAGCAATTGTTGTATTTGATACTTCTGCATTACCTGATGATTGTACCATTGATAGTGCTACATTGAGTATTCGTGGCTCGGTTAAATATGCTAATTTGTTTACACCCTCTATCAACATCTACACCGCTACAACCGCAAGCAATACTGCTTTGGCTGTTGGTGACTGGGATGGGTTTGGTTCAACAGAGTTATCCACTTCGATAGCTTATGGGGATCTTCATATCGATGCTACATTTAATGATTGGATTCTAAATGGAGCAGGAATTACTAATATTAGTAAAACATCCGTTAGTAAATTTGGTGTCAGAGAGTCGACAAAGGATGCTCCTGACATAGAACCATCTTGGGTGGCTTGGAAGGATGCAGGTTTGTCCATGCATTCATCAGATAAAGGAGCTGGTTATAAACCTACATTAGTTGTTGTATATAATTTAGCAGGAGATCCTGTTGTTACAACTCAGGCAGCTACTAGCGTCGAGGAGACTACAGCTACTGGAAATGGAACGATAACAGATGCAGGGACAGGCACTCCTTCTTCAAGGGGTTTCTGTTGGAATTTGACCGGAACTCCTACAGTGACTGATGACAATGTTTCTGAAGTTTGGGTGAGCGGAACAGGATCGTACAGTTTGGGAATAACTGGACTTACTGCTGGAACACGCTATTATGAAAGAGCATTTGCGTTGACAGATAGCGGAACAGGATACGGATCAAATGTTGACATCTATACAAAGCCGAATCCTGTAACAGATTTAGCGGAAGTTTCTAGCGGAACTTCTAGTTTCAGTGTCGAGTGGTCAGATCCTTCAGGAGGACAAACTGGATACTACGCTAGGTATTCTGCTTCAGGTTATCCCACTGACTATACTGATGGCTTAGAGCTGTATACGGGATCAGGGACTCAGGCTGCTAAAACAGGATTAGTTCCTGGAGAAACTTACTATATTAGTATTTGGTCATATTTCACAAATTCCCCGAACGTTGGTGGTGTTTCAGACAATGATGATCAATTAAGCATAACATTAGATCCATTGTCTCCAACTGTAACGACACAAGCTTGTTCTAGTATAGAAGAAACGACTGCTACTGGAAATGGAACGATAACTGATACTGGTGGTCAGAATGCTTCGATTAGGGGTATTTGTTGGAATTCGAGTGGGACTCCTGTAAAAACTGACAGTGAAGCTCATAGTGTTGGATCGTTCGGAACAGGCTCTTATAATACGTCTATGACAGGTTTGATCGCTGGAACTCGTTATTATGTTAGAGCTTATGCTACAAATGATGGTGGTGACGGATATGGAGGCTCAGTAGATATATATACTAAACCAAATCCGGTTGTCGACCTATCAAGTCAAAATGTTGGAACTAGTTCATTTGGAGCTACATGGTCTACTCCTTCTGGTGGAATTACAGGATACTATGTTAGATATCAAACTGTAAGTTATCCAACAGACTATACTGATGGCTCTGAATTTTATACAGGATCTGGAACCAGCGCGGCAAAGTCAGGATTGCTTCCAGGAACAAATTACTATGTAAGAATATGGTCATATTTTACTAGCTCCCCTAATCCTGGGGGAGTATCTGATAGTTATGATGAAATGATAGTACAAACTACATCTTCTGTACCTGTGGTAAGTACTTCATATCCTACGGATATTACAAGAATCACTTGTACTGGAATAGGTCAGATAGTTTCTACTGGTGGCTCAAATCCTACAATTCGTGGATTCTGCTGGAATTTAACTGGAACCCCAACTATTGCTGATCAAGGGTCGTATGAAACTGGATCCTTTGGTACTGGAGAATATGAGTTAGAAGTGACTGATCTCCCTTCTACTAGAACAATATATATTCGATCGTTTGCTACTAATGTAGCTGGAATAGGATATGGAGATATAGAGATTTTTGTTTCTTATCCTCCTCCTATCGTTTATACTATGGGTGTGACCAATGTTGGCACTAATTCTGCTATTGGTGAGGGATATTTAACGTCAGTGGGTGGCTCTGCTTTAACTGAAATGGGATTCGTGTATTCGACAAGCGGAACTCCAACTATTGCTGATAGTAAATTTAATCATTATCCGTTGTTAACTTCTTCTGTTGAGTGGTACGATTCCGTAACTGGTTTAACTCCTAACACGCATTATTATCTTCGAGCATTTGCCACTAATAATTATTTTACAGGATATGGTGATGTAATAGAATTTGAAACCGTTCCTGTTTATACAAACAATCCTGTACATTTGGAGTTCAATCCTTGGAATATTATTCCACCTTCGTCTCCTGGAACGTTGGTGGATGTGTCAGGATATGGAAACGACGCTTCTTATATTTTGGCTGACATGGTTGACGGAATAACTGTGTGGGCTCCAAAGTTTTTGGCTTTGGGTGGAAAACATTATCCTACTGATTATATTGATGCAACCAAATGGGTCGTTCCTCCACAATCAGGAATGACTCAACAAGGTGATTCTAGCAATTTGCCATTATATGAAGTATTTGAAGAGGCGGCAGGTCAATTAAATATGGATCCTGCTATTCTCTACATTATGATGGTTCTTGCAATGACAATGGGAATAGGTTTCTTAATTTATTTGATAATTGGTAGTGTCTTAACAGCGATTATTGTGATGATTGTGATGCTAGCTGGATTCATGAGCACAGGCATTATGCCACTCTGGATATTAATATTCTTTGTGGCTTTTGCAATAGGGATAATTTATGTGTCGAGGCAAGTATGAGTAAAATTTCGATTTCGATTATTTTCTTAATTATAGGGATGATACTTATTACTTTTAGCTCTGTATTCGCTGCTGATGTAACAGAATTGGATGAAGAGCAATTTGGTGAGGTAGGTTCTCTCTTTAATAGAGCACCTGCTTGTCATATATATGGAGATGTATATGCTCAGGCTGCTTTAGATAGTGAACAGGTAGTATTGACCACTTTCTCAATTAATAGTTCAACTGGTATTATAATTGAGATTGACAGTTATGACTTACCTGACGGAACTGATGCGGACAGTATAGCAATGCTTAGTCATCCAGATAATGAGAATATGATTTTCATCATGTGGTTTGACGGGAATGTTGGTACACCTGGAACAAGAATACAAAGTTGGGATATAACAAATGGTGGTACTATTCCTGCTGCTGCAACCGATAGTATTTTCGATACTGCTAATGATCAGACTCAGAATCAGGCTATTTGGGCTGGTGATTCATACTCAGATTGTATCTCGGTTGTAGGTAAGAATGGTGATGTTACAACTGTAGATAATTCATATGTATGGACGTTTACTATGAGTACAACTGGTACTCTGGCAAGTGTGGATAGATTATCTTTAGGAAATTATGCTGACGATTATGCCTATCCTACTCATTGTGAGGTAGAGGCAAATAAGTATTATGCTCAATGGTTCTATCTAGCGTCATTTTTAAGTAGTAGAATATATACTATATCAGCAGTTGACGGAACAATCAGTTTGCCTGGAGCAACTTGGTCTACAAGCAGTCCTGGTTTTATGAATTATGCTGGTAATCATTTCTGTGCTAGCGTTAGTGAGGACATAGTAGTTCGTGTTTCCTCAGATAATGCGTATGATTTGTGGTATGTAACAATGGATGTTTCAGGTGTGACTCCTTCTATGGGTACTCCATATGAGATTGATACTGCTAGATGGTTTTTCCCTTCAATATACGTATTAGATAATAATACTTATCTCATAGTAGCTGAAGACAATAGTGTCTTTAAGATGGATTATTGTCTTCTAACTGTTCCAGACGATGGGGGTATAGGTGCTGAGTATATCTTAGAGACTGGTATTTTTGATTATCCTAGTTTCCAAGCTACGGTTATTCCAATTAATGGGATGAGTGATGGATATTTCTTATCTTATATGGATTCTGCTGGTCCTTATGAGAATACTATAAAGTCTCTCGATATAGATCTCCCCCCAGTGACAACTTTAGATAGCATGGGTACGGATTATCCGCTTCCATACTCTGAAGTTGAGCTTGAAGGTACGGTAACTGATATTGGTGGATCTACTGTAACTACAGTCGGTTTCTGTTGGAATACTACAGGAGCTCCTACTATTTCAGGTAGCAAAACTGCTGAGGCAGTTTCAATAGGCTCTGCACCTACCTCATTTAGTGCTAGTGCAACTGATATTCTTGGTTATACTACTTACTACTTTAGATCTTATGCTACTAATGACGCTGGTACTTCTTATAGTGAAGCTCAGACGGTAAGAACTAGATGTACTTTGGGTCTTTTAGGAGAATGTGTAGATCGAGAGGAAGATTATTTTGAGCCTGTTCCTGAGAATGGTTCCAGATATGTTGGTAATGGTTGGAAATGTGAAGAAACAGACGACGGGACTAGTTTCATATATCTTAGTGCTGCACAAATGTTGACGACGAGGTCAGCTAGGGTCTATTCGTATAGAGTTACTTATTCAGGAACTTTTGTGGGAACAGAAGTTATAGACTATCAAGATTTTAATGCTGGTCAGGAGGCAGGAAACAATACCGTAGTTAGAGTACATGAACATTCTAGTTATGGTGGAGGTGATCCACTGTATGCAGTTGTTAGCTCTCCTGAGTGGGGAGGCACTGCTGGTCATCCTTACATGAGTACATTTTCGGTAACTAATACTGGGACTATATCTGTGGCTTATGACACTCAAAGTGTTGCTTATACATCAAATCATGGATATTATGGTTCTGATGCTTGGTATATAGACGAAGGTTATGTTGGTACTATACAGTCTAGATGGACTGGACCAATAGGTGGTGGATGGGACGACTGTAGTGTTGTTGCTCAAGTAATAGATGTTCTTGTAGACGGGACCATTAATGGTGCTGTGGATGGTCTTACTGTAATGTCTTCATATGAGTGGAATCCTGAATATTTTGTTAGACCTAAATTATTTAAGATAACTGGTGATCAACCTACTACTCCTAATAGTAATGAAGGGGGATATGGTAGATGGGGTGTTAATGCTATATATGGTGTAGCACCTAACTCTGTTACTTGGGGTACGTTCTTCGTAGAAGATACTGGTGGTGTTCCCGATTTGCAGGATGCGAAATATGTATCTGCTATTGCTGGTATTAATGGTGCGAATATAAACACAAGCTTTTATACTCCTCAAAGAATATCGGATGATTATTGGGCATTTATGCATCTTGATAATTTGTGGACTATAGAGATCACTCAAGGTGGTACTGTTAGCTCAACACCTTATGATGTGATAGATTGGACTGATGCATGGACACCTGAGAATAATAGATTGTTGTATGTAGGAGGCAATCGATATATTTCATTAAGTGCTATAGTTAATAACTCGACGATAAGAATAGCAGGTTTTGATATAAATAGTCCTGACTTGTCATTAGACATGGTGGTTCAGGATGATTCCGTTACGGGAATGATTAATTATCCTAGGGGTCCTCTCAGTGTTATGATTGACGGAACGAATAACATTTATCATTTTGTTGGTATGAACGGGGCCTCCCCTCCTGTTATCACTGGAAATTCATTTGTTATATATGTTCCAGCAACCGTGGATACTACTGGACACAGCAATGTAACTTTTAGTAGTGCAATTGGATATGGAGAAATTTTACATGCTGGATGGACAGTTCCTACTGTAGCTGGTATCTGTTGGTCTGGAACTAATCCTTATCCTACGACTTCAGACAGTCATACAACAACAATAGGAACGTATCCTGTGGGAAGCACTTGGTCTGGTGGGATGAGCAGTCTAAGTGTTGCTACTTCATATTATTATAGAGCTTATGCTATTTCTGCTGACGGTACTGCATATGGTCCGAGCGGTGTGCTAACAACTTCAACTTGTGTTGAGTGTCCTATTGTTTATACATTAGGAGTTGTTGACGCTGGCACTAGTTCCGCTTCTATGGTTGGGCAGATAAGTAGTGCAGGAGGCTCTACGTTAATAGAAAGGGGATTTTACTATAACACCGCAGGTTCTCCAACAGCTTCTGACTCAACGATTGGTACGGTATTTGCACTGTCTGTTGGAGTGTATTACGAAGAGGTAACTGGTTTAACTCCTAACACATTGTATTATTTTAGAGCATTTGCTACGAATAGTTATGGAACAGATATAGGAAATGAGTTAACTTTTAATACTGTTCCTAACTATACAGATAATACAATTTATCTTAATTTTGAACCCTGGAATCTTATTCCACCCTCTTCTCCTGGTACTATAACTGATGTATCAGGATACGGGAATGATGCGAGTTATATTTTAGCAGATATGATTGATGGAGTAACTGTCTATGTCACGAATGCGTTAGCAGGAGGGGGAGGATTTTATCCTGCTCAGGGTGACATCGAAGTACCTAACAAATGGATCGTTCCACCGCAATCAGGAATGACTCAACAAGGTGACGCTAGCAATCTTCCTCTTTATGAAATATTCGAAGAAGTTGGCAACGACATAGGAATGGAGCCAGCGTTATTATATATAATGATGATGTTTGGTGTGGCAATGGGAATTGGCTTTTTAATCTATTTAATAGTGGGAAGTTTATTGATGGCTCTTCTTGTAATGGTAGTTCTTATGACTGGATTCATGAGCACAGGAGTATTGCCATTGTGGGTGTTGATATTCTTTATAGCGTTCGCTATAGGATTAGTGTATGTGTCGAGGCAAGTATGAGAAAGGAATACATTTTAATTCTATTTCTGTTAATATTATCAATGATTATGCCTGTATCAGTTCTTGCTGTTGGCCCAGGGGATGTATTCGAAGTGTTAGGAATTGGAGGTTATCCAATTTCTGATGTGAATTACAGATCCAATAATTTGACGATTATGCCTACGGGATTAGGAAATGGACCGAATAGTGGAGATTTATATTTAGGTTATGGATATGGATATGCTTATGTGTGGGAAGTTCAATCTTCTGGAACAATGACTTTAGTTAATAGGCAGAGCATATTGGCAGATTTTGGTTCGTCTCCTTATACTAACAATCGTTATTCTGGACAGTGGGCTTATTCTGGATACTCTGATGTCTATGTTTTGCTTGCGGCGGGGTCTGATGCATGGGATACTCCAACATTGGGGACTTATCATATATCTTCTGCTGGATTGGTTAATACTACTATCATAGCTAAAGCTACCCAGTATGGTAAATCATATCGTGAAAATTGGTTTTTATATAGAATCGAAGGCACTGACGATGTGATTGGAAGTTTTTCTACTTATGAATGGGGTCCGAGATCGAATATTTATCTTAAAACATGGGATATTAATCCTGATGGTAGCATAACTCCGTTGAGTACAGCGAATGTAGTTGAAGTGCCGATAACTATACCGAAAACAGGACTGTATCCCGGTCGCTTAAAATATTTGTGGGATAATGCAACAGGTCCTGTTTATGGAATAACATATTATAAAACTGCTGGTACTGGTAGCGGAGTAGCTCACGGTCGTTTTAGTTTATACAACGTTAATGGTAGTGGAATATTGACACTTCTTGATTCATTTTATAGCTCTGTTGCTCAGCAATACAGGATGACTTTCGAGAGACTTGGTAACTCTTATGATCTGTTATTTGGTTATGAAGACGGAACATTAGGTGTTATGGATTGTACCATTAGTGGGAGCGTTAATGGATTTGCGGGTACTACGACCGATTGGACGAATAGTCAGAGTAGCAGCAACTATCCTGATATAAGATATGTAGGTGGTGATCTTTATAATATTATGTGGATGGGATGTGAACCTGATACAGCTTGTGCTTCTGGGAATACTTTTATATATCAATGTACTGTTCCTGAAGGTACTACGAACATGGATTCATCTTATTTAGATAATTGGGAGAGGTTTCCTAGTGGTTGGGATACTATTGATCCTATCTCTTTAGATTTTATGACAGGTAATCCTGGAAATTATTTCATTGTTAGCTCGGGTACTTCTTCTAATTCTATGGCCTATGCTATGATATTGTCGGAAGGAGGGTCTGGGACCCCGACCTTAACAACGTCTTCTCCCACTAATCTAACTTCTTCAACTTTTACAGCGAATGGGGCAATTGTGACGTCTCCAGGGTCTGATGCTACTCTGAGAGGTTTCGTTTGGAACACAACTGGAAATCCAACTACGTCAGATTACGGATGGTATGAAACTGGAACATTTAGTGCAGGCAGTTTTTCTGGACCAATAACTGGAGTACCTCTTACTTCTATATATTTGAGATCATTTGCTACCAATGATTTTAGTACTGGATATGGTAATCAAATTGAGGTTTCTCTTGGATCTCCTATTGTTTATACTTTAGGGGTCGCAAATGTTGGAACTGATTCTGCGACAGGACAGGGTTATTTGGCAAGTTTCGGAAGCTCAATGGTAACTAGAGTTGGAATATGTTGGTCTTCTAGCGGTAGTCCTACCATTTCTGACAACATATGTTATAAAGAAACTGGAATAGGGATTGCTCAATACTATTGCGATATGGAAGGAATGGTGTCTAATGATATTTATTACATGAAAGCGTATGCTACGAACTCCTATGGAACAGGATATGGTAATGAAATAAGTTTTATGACCGTACCGAGTTTCGCAGATAATACGACGCATCTTAATTTCGAGCCTTGGAATCTGATCCCTCCTAGCTCTCCTGGAACAATTACAGATGTGTCAGGATACGGGAATGATGCGAGTTATATTTTAGCAGATATGATTGATGGAGTGACAGTGTATGTTTCGGCAGCTCTGTCAGGAGGAGGGCATTTTTATCCTGGACAGTCTGACTTAGAAGTACCTAACAAATGGATCGTTCCACCGCAATCAGGAATGACTCAACAAGGTGATTCTTCTAATTTACCACTGTATGATTTGTTTAGTCAAACGGCTGATGACATAGGTATGGAGGTTGCATATCTTTACATTATGATGACTTTTGGAATTGCAATGGGATTGGGATTTTTGTTCTTTTTGATAAGCGGGAGTATTTTTGTCTCTATTCTCTCGATGTCGATCATCTTAATGGGATTCTTCAGCACAGGGGTAATGCCTTTCTGGATTATAATATTCTTTATAGTTCCTGCTTTTGGAACTATTTATTTGTATCGTCAAACATAGGAGGGTGAAAATGGAGAAGGCCACTATCGTTCTTCCCACGAAGGAGGAAGAAGAAACAATTGGAGGAACATTAAGCTGGATAGCATCCCTAAACTTATGCTTGAAGGCAGTGATTGTTGTTGATGATAGCAGAACTAGCAAAACTAGAGATATAGCTTATGACACTTGGAGAAGTTTTAAAAACGACATTCCTATTAAAGTATTGAAGGGAGTTGGGAATGAGAGTCCTTCTATAAAGTTTGCGATAGAGAGATGCAACGGTGGTCCTGTAGTGGTGGCTGACGCCGATGGTTCGCAGGACTACGACATTATCCCAGAGATGCTGAAACAATTAGAGAGATACGATGTTGTTATTGGATCCAGGTATTGTAAAGGTGGGCATCCTGGAACTAGTACTAAGTTTTCTGGAATAGGTAATGATTTCGCTCGCTTGGTATTGAGGTCTGAAATTAAAGATATGACAGGAAGATATTTCGCTTGCAACAAAGAGATTGCGTTAGAAAATTGTAGATGGCTTGGTAGGGGTGAAGATTCAATTGAGTTCACGGTCAACTGCGAAAGAAAGAAATTAAGAATAAAAGAAGTTCCATTTCACTATAAACCTAGGACTGGTGGACAGAGCAAAACTAATGTTTTGAAATATCTTTGGGTATATTTCAGGAGAGTAATGTGGCTAAAATTAACACAAAAATAATATCTTGTATCCCCATATCTAAAGAAAGGGGCTTTCTTGTGTAACAAGGGTAAAACAGGATATATGGAGTATTCTAAATTAAATAGAATCAAAGAAAATTTACCTGGAAATATAGAGGAGGAAGAATGAGTGAAACAATGGTCACTAGTCTGG
>Ga0209986_10005448_pt1 | contig 10542 bp, 10 predicted proteins | sample BlataG_FD_183168 | JGI IMG/M metagenome (GOLD analysis project Ga0209986, IMG submission 183168) | Deep subsurface microbial communities from Black Sea to uncover new lineages of life (NeLLi) - Black_00105 metaG (SPAdes) (version 2) | ecosystem: Environmental > Aquatic > Marine > Oceanic >...
ATACTGCGGGCGATTGCCATCTCATGCACGTGACTTGGCCCCGAACTTCTTCTGGTAGCACCGAGAAAGCCACGCCGTCCACTCAGAGATCCCCTCGCCAGTTATGCACGATATATCCATGATTTCTATGTCCGGATGGACCTTCCTGGCGTTTGCCTTCGCCTCGTCGGGATTGAAATTAGTGTATCTCAGCAGATCAATCTTGTTAATGAGCAGCAGCGACGACTCCCTAAACATAAGCGGGTATTTAAGAGGCTTTTCATCACCTTCGGTCACACTGAGGATCATGATCTTGAAATCCTCCCCCACCTTGAATTCGGCAGGGCACACGAGGTTACCTACGTTTTCGATAACGAGTACATCGATATTCGTCAGATCGACGTGGGGCAGCGCGGAGGCAATCATGTTGGCGTCAAGATGACAGGCGCTGCCTGTGTTCAACTGCACTACGGGAAGACCATACTTCTCCAGTCTCTCTTTGTCTCGCGCGGTCTCAATGTCGCCCACAATCACCCCAAGGCGTAGCTTGCCCTTCAGTGCCTCAGCGGTCTTCTCCAGCAAGATGGTCTTGCCTGCTCCTGGCGAACTCATCAGATTGAGCACCAGATTCCTGTGTCTGTCAAAGACCTGCCTGTTCACGGCCGCGATACGGTCATTTGCCTCAAGTATGTCAGTCATTACGTTGATTTTCATCTCAAGAAAACCGCTGTATGGTTATCGTCTGTGATCTTGCGCCCCAGTATAACACCGGCCATCTCGTACATGCAAAAGAAAGGGAGTTCTCGCAGGTGTGATGACGATGTGCCTTTGCCTGCGATGGCATCCGCCATCAGGTCGGCATTCAGCCACATGATCGATAACACTCTTCACTGTTTTCGTTCCCGGGCGTCAGCCTTGACGTTCTTATCAGGCGTCCCGGCAGCCTGAATCGCGCCCACACCAGTTACGAGTAGGGCGCGCTGGTGCTGGGTAAGGCTTGAACACCTGTGTTTGCACAAACGTGCTCGGTTGACCGCTTAAGTGCTATAATTCAGAATAAACATCGAGGGGAGAAAACACAATGTTCAGGACACGCATAACGGAGTTTTTCGGCATCAAGTACCCTATCATCCAGGGCGGAATGATGTGGATTTCCCGGGCAGAACTGGTAGCCGCGGTATCCAACGCCGGAGGTCTCGGCATTCTCACGGCGTTTACATTTCCAGACCCCAAGGAGCTAGCCGCCGAAATCAAGAAGACCAGAGCGCTCACAGACAAGCCCTTCGGAGTGAACATAACCCTGTTGCCCACCTTTCGCCCTGTCGATATTGACGGCTACATAGACACGGTTATCGATTCGGGAGTTAAGATCGTGGAAACAGCGGGCAGAAGCCCGGAGCCATATATGAACAGGCTCAAGGCGTCTGAAGTAAAGGTAATACACAAGTGCACAGCAGTTCGCTTCGCTCGCACCGCTCAGCGAATAGGCTGTGACGCCGTTAGCATTGACGGTTTTGAGTGCGCCGGACACCCCGGCGAGGAGGACGTTACGTCCCTTGTTCTGATACCGTTGACTGCCGATGCTGTGCGAATTCCCGTTATCGCCTCCGGAGGCTTTGGCGATGGGCGTGGTCTTGTTGCCGCTCTGGCGCTCGGAGCAGAGGCAGTCAATATGGGTACCCGTTTTATGGCAACCAAAGAGGCGCCGGGACATCCGAAGGTGAAGGAACTGTTAATCACGGCATCGGAGCGTGATACAGTATTGCTGTTGCGCTCGTTCCGCAACACGATGAGGGCACTGAGAAACCCCACGGCTGAAAACGTGCTCGAACTGGAAAAGCAAGGTGGCGACATACATCAGCTGGAAACACTCATCAGTGGCAGAGCAGGGCTGGGACTACTCGAATCAGGCGATGTTAACAACGGCTTGCTTAGCGTTGGGCAGGTAGTAGGCCTCGTTCATGACATTCCGACTGTCAAGGAGTTGATAGACAGGATAGTCAAGGAGGCCGAGGAGATTGCCTCCAGCCTGGCAGGTGCAAGCATTTTCAGGCCGCGCAGGCTGACCGATGTCAGCGAATAAGCAGTGAATGCTACAACCTGTAGAAAGACGGTGACCATTGGGCGTCGCGTGCGAGCAACCCAGCAATGTATATGTTCACCTGATACGCCGAACAGACAGCCTAGGTATCTCTGGCGGGCACTGCAAAGGTGCCTCGCCTATAGGATCAGGTTCTGCACGCTGCCCATTACTAGCACCGCTGCTATCATTACCGCCACAGCTTTGAGCACGTCTCTTGCCCCCAGCTCTCGCGCCAATACCACAAAAGTGGCCACGCAAGGGAAGAACATAGCCAGGACTGTACTGCTGATAACAAGTTGCTTAGCAGTCAGAGCCAGGGGAGCTAGCATACCCATGGCCACATCCTTACGCAGAAAGCCAATGACCAGGGGTGCAATTGCTTCCTTAGGCAGCCCCCACAGCCCTGTTAATATCGGGGCGGTAATATCAGCAATGGCATTGAAAACTCCTAAAGTGTATAGGATGTTTACCACTAACACGGCGCCGAGGACTATGGGCAAGGCTTCTTTAATGAAGCCAGAGACCCGTAGCCAGAGCTTTTCACCGATGACCCGCCACGGCGGCAAGCGGTAGGGGGGAATCTCCACCAGAAGTTCCGGGGCGAATCCTTTGACAGCACGATTAAGGATTAGCCCTATGATAACCCAGGATATAAACAGGCTCCCGTAAACCATGGCTACGTATCCCACCCCCTGCTGCCCCACCACTCCGATTATCATAGCCTGCAAGGCAGCACAGGGAACGCCAATAGAAATCAAAGTCGCCGCAATAAACCTTTGTTTACGGCTCTCCAAAATACGGGTTGCCATAACCGCAGGCACATGACACCCAAAGCCCAGAATAGTGGGGATGATAGCGTAACCGTGCAGCCCGAGTCGGTGCATTATAGTATCCATCAATACCGCCAGGCGGGGCAGGTAACCGACGTCTTCCAGTATTCCTAAAGCCAGATAAAATGAAAGGATATACGGCAACACCGCAGCGAGGGGAATGTAAAATCCAGTGCTAAGCAAACCGAAGGACTGAAAATAGTCAATTTCCCCCCCAATGAGGTTACCTATCAAGACGTTATGCCAGAAACCCCCTGGCCCTAGAGCAAGGCTCAGTTTCATTAGCAGCGGTGTCCACAGCCCTTCAAAGAGGGGCTCAGCTACATAGCCGATTATTCCTTCGCCAACGAATCGGACCAACCAGAAGGTGGCGAAAAGAACCAGCAGGGCGATAACTATCCCGCCTACCCGATGACTACTGGCATCTTCCAAATTCTCATACCAGCGATGGTGGCGCTGGCTCAACGATTGCACCTGGCTCACGATGTCACCCACTCTCACCCACCGCTCATCACTACTAGAATAAGTACGAGCGTTTTCGGACACCTTTGCCTCGGGAAGACGCCTGACTAATTCCCTTATTCCCTGTCCGGTAACGCCTACCGTGGGTACAACTGGCACTCCCAGAAGTTCCTCCAGCTTGGCAACATCGATATTTATCCCCCGATGCCGAGTATCATCCCACATGTTGAGTGCAACTATTACTGGGGTCTGTCTCTCCAGCAACTGCAAGGTTAGATTGAGATTTCTTTCCAGATTTGTGGCGTCGACGACATTTATGACCAGGTCTCCACCTTTGAGCATCTCCACAGCCACTTCTTCCGCCTTAGAGGTTGGCTCAAGGGTATAGTTGCCGGGGACATCGATAAGCTCAGCCTGCTCCTCCCCCAGCTTCAGGTACCCTTTAGTGAACCCCACGGTGGTGCCGGGATAATTAGAGACGGTGACACGTATGCCGGTCAAGCGAGAGAAAAGGGCGCTTTTGCCCACGTTGGGATTACCTACAAGTAAGATACGCTTCATCTTAAGAAGGGCGGGGTAGATATTTATCTACTTGGACTCTGATTTTCCTGGCCATGCCATAACCAACAGCCACCTGGGCACTATCCACCCTAAGAATAACCGGGCCGCGAAATAGCGTTGTACTTAGCTTGGTTATCTTCTTACCCGGCCTGATGCCCAAAGCATACAGACGCCGAATGAAGCCATGTCCTCCCAGAACCTCAACCACAGTACCTGTCTGTCCGGTCCTCATCTCTACCGCGGTCAATTGCTCATTTTGATACATAGTCGTAGCTTGTCCCCTATACTTAATAAGCCAGCCTCATCTAACCGACAAATTTCAAGAAACTTCGCCCTTCCTATTCCCCTTTCCCGATGCTTCTCCTCGGCAGTCTCGGGGGAGTTCTCCATGCTCTAGATAATACTCATACCTATTGGGCAAATTAGCCCCTCCCAGTGGACAGGCCTCCATAAACTCCAGAAACTTTGCCAGCCTCTCCATACCCAAGGGGCTGATGACATGTTCAATCTTGCAGGCATCCTCCTCAGCTAGATCCTGATCAATGCCCAGGGCTTGAGAAAAAAAGCGGGTCAAAGCCTCATGGCGGCGGATCACATCACGGGCAACCTTATCACCTTCGGGGGTGAGCTTTATGCGGCCATATCGTTCATGCTCCACAAGCTCCTGCTCCGAGAGTTTCTTCAGGGCGGAGCTGACACTGGGCATCTTAACTCCCACCATTTCGCTGAGCTGTTTTACTCTTACCACGTTCCTTTCTCCTCCGAGATTCGCTATCGCCTCAAGGTAGTCCTCCATGCTGGCGGTCTGCTCTCTGTGCGTTTCTTGTTTCACCATTGCGCGCCTCCCGAATTGTTAGGCTTGTCTAACAATCATAACTGGAATTCGGCTCACCGGTCAAATCCTTCCTCAGGCTATCTGGAAAGGGGAAATGTGCTAGTCTTGGTCGGGGTGAGAGGATTTGAACCTCCGACCTCATGGTCCCAAACCATGCGCGCTAGCCGCTGCGCCACACCCCGTATTGCATGATTGCCCGCAGAACTCCCGTACTAGATCAGGGGCAACTACCTACCAACTATTTTAGATTGAAATCCCGCCGGCCGCAAACGCCGTCTTTGTTCTTCTCAGGAAGTGGTTTCAAACACTGTACTTCAGTATTTGGATCCCCTTGGCAAACAGGGCTGAGCGCCTACAGCTCTCCGGCAAGGTAGTCATCAACAGAAAAACCATCGAAAACGACAAAATCGGTTTCCGACGGAATCTTGCCCGTGGGACACAAGTTGAAGCAGGCCTGGCAGGTGAGGCAGGCCCTGGCCTTCTCCGGGAAGAAGGCTGCCCTCCGGTCTATCCCTCGTCCCATGAAACCTATGGCGTGTTCGCCGACAACTTCATTGCAGTAGCGTACACATTGTCCGCATAGAATGCATCTCGTTGGCTTCGCTCTGAAGCGGGACTCAAACCTGTGGATATCGGCACGGTATTCCTTGCCTATCTTCTTGATTTCCCCGGCGATCTCTCCGTCGACCATTATCGTGGGGGCAACCAGTTCAATGATAACCTTCCGAATCTTGTCTATCCTGGGAGAGCGCGTCCTCACTACTAACCCCTGTTCGACGGGAAAGCCACAAGACGCTACTACTCGGGTTTTCCCTTTCTTTTCCACCTCCACGCTGCATATTCGACAAACACCGCAAGGTTTCAGTTTCTCGTGATAACAGAGCGTCGGTATCTCAATGCCAGCCTCTCTCGCTGATTCCAGTACGGTCATCCCTTTTCTCGCTTTTACTTCCTTCCCGTCTATCTGCAGAGTTATGGTCATAGGCATTCACCTCTTCTTCTCACGGACAACTCTGGTCCCGGGAGCCGGGGGCGGAGGCAAAGGCTCTCCCGAGATTCTCCTTACGGCACTAAACCGAGGAGGACAAACTTCAAAACAGGTATTGCACTTTATGCATTTCTCCTGCTCGATCCAGTGGATGATGCTCTTGTCCCCACAAATCGCTTCAGTAGGACAGCTCTTGCGGCAAATCATGCAGGCGGTACATTTAGCGGGGTCAATGTAGTAAGCAGTGAGAGCCTTGCAGGCTCTTGCCGGGCAGCGCTTGTCCTTTATATGAGCCTCGTATTCATCCCTGAAATACCTCAACGTGGTCAGGGCCGGGTTGGCAGCGGTGCTGCCCAGGGCACACAGGGAAGCATCCTCCATTACTTCTGCTATATCTTCAATGGCCTCTATGTCTCCTTCTTTACCCTTCCCTTCACAGATATCAGTTAGAATCTCACGAAGCATTCGTAGTCCTTCACGACAAGGAATACACTGGCCACAAGATTCTTCACAACAGAAGCTGACGAAATACCTCGCTATATCAACCATGCAGGTATCCTCATCCATAACTACCATCCCACCAGAACCCATCATAGAGCCAAGTTTGGTGAGTTCGTCGAAATCAATCGGAGTGTCCAAACAGCGCTCGGGAATCACCCCTCCAGAAGGACCTCCTGTCTGGACCGCCTTGAATCTCCTCCCCTTCGGTATCCCTCCGCCGATATCATAAACTAGCTGCCTCAAGGTCATGCCCATTGGCACTTCCACAAGCCCGGTATTATTCACCTTGCCCACTAGCGAGAAGATCTTGCTTCCTTTGCTTCCTTTCGTACCGACGGAGTTGAACCACTCAGCCCCCCTATTGATAATAGCGGGGACATTTGCCCAGGTCTCCACATTGTTCAAGCATGAGGGTCTTCCCTTGATCCCGCTTACCGCAGTGTGGATGTATTTCATCCTGGGTTCCCCCACTTTGCCCTCGATAGCACTCATGAGAGCTGTTGACTCCCCGGAAACAAATGCCCCTGCCCCCCGGTGCATAGTCACCCCAAAATCAAACCCTGAGCCGAGTATGCCTTTCCCCAGAAATCCGTATTCCTCGGCCTGCCTGACAGCTTGAATCGTGTTCTGGTACGCGATGGGATACTCCTGTCGCACGTAGATGAAGCCTTCCTGTGACCCCATGGCATAGGCACCAATAGTAAGTCCTTCCAATACAGCGTGCGGGTTTCCCTCCATGATAGACCTATCCATGTAGGCCCCGGGGTCGCCTTCATCGCAATTAACAATCACATACTTCAGTCCGCGGGAGGCGTTCCTCGTGGTTTCCCATTTTATTCCTGTGGGAAATCCTCCCCCTCCCCTGCCCCTTAAGCCGGATCTCTTAATCTCCTCGAGAACCTGCTCAGGAGTCATTAGAAACAGGGCCTTTGATAATGCACTATATCCGCCAAGGGCTATGTAATCGTCTATCTCTCCGGGATCAATATGCTTGTTGTTCCCGAATACGATGCGCACCTGGTTCTTGTAGAAGGGAATATCAGGTGCCTTGGCTATCCTTTCCCCTGTTACGGGATCGTTATAGAGTAGTCTCTCGATAACTCCATCACCAGCCAGTGTTGTGGAAACTATTTCCGGCACATCCTCGAGCTTCACTCTCACATAGCAAATCTCCTGAGGAAAGATAACTACAACCGGCCCCTGCTCGCAAAACCCATGACATCCGGTCGCCTTAGCTTCTACTACCGAGCCTCCTGATCCCTGCTTCTTGAGTTCGTCAGCGAATCTCCGGAAAACCTCTAATGAACCATAGGCTTGACAGGCAGTGCCGGTACATACGGTGATAATAGGCTTATCGGCGTTTCTCTTCGCCAGTATTCCTGTCCTTAGTCTCTCAAGCTCACTGGCTGAGCAAAGCCTCTTATTACTCATATCTTTCCTTACTTCGCGGCTTCGAATATCGTCCTGAGGTCTGAAGTCGAAGGCTTGCTGTGGTACACACCATCAACTGCAATCACAGGACCCATGGCGCAACAGCCAAGACAGTTGACGGTTTCCAACGTAAACCGCATGTCTGCTGAGGTTTCGCCTGGTCTCATTTTAAGCATGGCCGAGACTACGTTCAGAAGTTGAGGCGCACCGCGTACCTGACATGCCGTCCCCACGCACACTTTGATAGTATGCCGGCCCGTAGGCATAAGGCTGAAAGCCTTGTAGTAGCTCGCGATTTGGTAAACCCGGGTAACCGGCACCTCCAATTGCTCGCTTACTTCCGTCAATACTTCCCGGGATAACCACCCAAACGTACTCTGCAAATCCAGAAGGATTTGAATCAGCATATGTTCATTGCTCTGATAGCTTCCTACGGCTTTCTTTACTGCTCTGGAAACCTTAGTCGATTCTTTGTGCCTTGTTTTTGAAACCATCGTCTTCTATATCTTCAGTTCACATCGGAAAAGCTGTCACCTTCTCTTTGAGTAGGGCATAATCTGCATTCACCATTTCCTGGATCTTCTCAATCTCCTCACCTGTCAGATGTCGATATCGCCCCTGTAGCTTCAGGTATTCCTCAATGGGCTTCAGTTTGGGTGGGTCGGCATTCAGTCTGTAGCGCCCATACTCTATTTCGTAGAGCGGAAAGATACCCGTCTGCACAGCGAGTTGCCCTATCTCAATAGTCACATCGCTGCCGTGTCTCCAGCCTGTTGGGCAAGGGACCAGGATATGCAAATAAGCCGGGCCTTCAATCTCCGCACCTCTCCTGACCTTCTTCATCAAATCCAGACGATAGCTGGGACAGGCTGTTGCCACATAAGGTATGTTATGCGCAGCAGCAATAGCAGGCATATTCTTCTTCCGGGTAACCTGTCCGACACTGAACTTGCCCGCAGGTGCAGTCGTAGTCGAAGCTCCGTAAGGTGTGGCACTCGACCTTTGGATTCCCGTGTTCATGTAGGCTTCATTGTCAAGGCAGATATACAGGAAGTTATGGCCTCTTTCGAATGCCCCAGACAGGGCTTGGATTCCTATATCGCTGGTGGCGCCGTCCCCGCCCATGGCCACGCATTTGATGTCGCTCTCTTGTAGTCTGCCCTTTTCAACCAAGATCTTCAGACCCGCCTCCACGCCCGAGATCACAGCACCCACATTTTCGAACAGCGTATGCATCCAGGGGATTCGCCATGAGGTATAGGGCATTGGCGTAGTGCACACCTCGGCACACCCGGTGGCATTGGCCACGATCACATTTTCCCCGAGAGCTTTCAGAGCCATCCTGATCGCCAGAGATTCCCCACAGCCAGTGCAGAAGTTATGCCCCTCAGCTAGAAACTCCTTGGTGGTTACCAGGCCTTCGCCAAATCTTACCATCCTTGTTGTCATTCGTTGCCTCTTGCTGGCAAGCTATCTATTGGCTGGCGGTTCTGTGCTATCATCTTATGCCCACCGTCTCGATCATTTTGTCGGAACCCTTTTCCGCAATTTGCCTTCCTCTGCTGATAACATAGTCGAAATCCTCTTCGGACATATCCCTGCCACCCAACCCTCCTATGATGCCGACCACCTTCGGCCTGGGCTCTTCATCATACAAGGCAGACCTGACTTCAGAAAAGACCGGGCCTCCAAGGCCAAAGGAAATACACCTGTCGAAAACGATGAGCAGTTGGGCCCCTTTTGATGCCCGGCGAAATTCCTCAAACGGGAAAGGCCTCCAGAGACGCAAGCTTATGAGCCCTACAGCCTCACCTCTGTCTCTCCTTTCATCTATCACAATCTTTGCCGTCTCGGTAAAACTGCCCATGGTCAGAAGCAATGTTTCCGCGTTTTTCGTTTTGTATTCCTCTACAGGATGGTAATGACGACCAAAAATATCCCCAAACTCCTTCCACCCCCGGAGTATTGTTTCCTTGGAGTTGCTGAATGTCACTGCTTGAGCTAACTTCGCCTCCGAGTATATGTCAGGCGGCCCGAAAGCTCCATGAGTCATTGGCTTATCAGGGTTTAGCGCAAAGTTATATTGGAATCTGGGGAGAAATCTATCCACCTCGCTTTGCTCCGGTAAAATCATCGGCTCAGTTACGTGTGACAAAGTAAACCCATCAAGATGAACCATAACCGGCAGTAAGACCTTGGGGTCCTCCCCAACACGAAAGGCCCATAAGGTCAGGTCGAATGCCTCCTGGCTATTCTGGCAAAATACCTGTATCCAGCCAGTGTCCCTGACAGCCATGGCATCGGAATGGTCTCCCCAAACGCTCAAGGGCGCAGAAAGAGCCCTGTTGCACACTGCCATGACCACAGGATACCTCATGGAGGAAGCGACATATACCACCTCATGCATGAGTTCCAATCCCTGGCCAGCAGTAGCTGTGAAAGTCCTGGCACCTACCGCGGCAGCTCCAAGGCAGGTGCTCATGGCGGAGTGCTCCGATTCCACAGGAATATAAGCAGCCCTCAATTCACCATCGGCTACCATCTCGGCAAGCCGCTCAGGGATATGCGTCTGGGGCGTTATGGGATAGGCAGAGATGACATCGACGTCAGCCATTCTGGCTGCCTCAGCCACGGCATGGGAGGCTTCTAATGCGACTCTTCTGCTCATTTCTCCTCCTCTTCTACCCTTGTTATGGCTTCTGCAGGGCATATCCTGGCGCAGATGCCACATCCCTTGCAATAGTATAGGTCAGCTTCATAGTATCCGTCATCACCGGGCTTTATGGCGGCATCCGGGCAGTAAATCCAGCATAAGGCGCACTTGATGCACTTTTCCTTATCCAGTATGGGCCTTTCTGTCCTCCAGTCACCG
>Ga0209986_10005449_pt1 | contig 10542 bp, 14 predicted proteins | sample BlataG_FD_183168 | JGI IMG/M metagenome (GOLD analysis project Ga0209986, IMG submission 183168) | Deep subsurface microbial communities from Black Sea to uncover new lineages of life (NeLLi) - Black_00105 metaG (SPAdes) (version 2) | ecosystem: Environmental > Aquatic > Marine > Oceanic >...
TACCTCAGCAAACATAGGTGTTGCTAGAAAATTTGGTATAGGATCTTTTGAAAGAACTTTATTAGCTGTTCCATTAACTTCTCAATGGACAAGAATTGAAGTTACTCACACATATGCAAATAACCAATCGGGTTCAAGATTTGATATAACTGCAAGTTCAGGTTCGATTGAAGTTTTTGGTGCTCAACTTGAGTATAACGTTCCTCAAGCATCTAATTATTATGTTTTAACAACCACAGACGCTCCAAGAACAGTAGACTTAGATACTTTAATTTCTGGTTGGGGTCGAGGTACCTGGGGCGAAGGCACTTGGAACGAAGCTCTTCCAGTAACAGTTAGCGGTATAACAGCATCCACAAATATAGGTTCTGTTACTGTTGCAATAGGTCCACAAATTGATGTAACAGGATTATCATTAACAACCACTTTAAATTCTATAATAACTTTTGCAGATGCAAACGTTAATGTTACAGGAATTCAATTAAATGCAATAACTGGAAACGAAGATGCATTTACAGACGTATCTTTTGTTGCAACTAGTTTATCTTTACAAACATCCTTAGGCACAGTTGAAGCATTAAGATTACAAGGTGTTACTGCTCAAACAAATGTAGGAACGGTAGATATTCAAGCTAGTGGTAATATATTTGTTACTGCTGCAGAAAATGGTTTACAAACAGCAATTGGTCAAGCAATTGAAATTATTACGGTTGATGTTTTTGTAGATGGAGTTAGTGCTCAAATAAATATAGGAGAAGAAACTACACAAGCTAATGCTGATGTTACAGCAACAGCATTAACTTTATCAACAACTATAGAAGGAGTTACTATAGATTTAAATACTCCAGTTAATGTTACAGGGGAACAATTAAATACATTTATTGGAGAAGAAGTACCTGCTGGAAACGCAGATGTACCTGTTACAGGGCAGTCTTTAACAACAGCAATTGGTAACGTAGATGCGGTATTTAAAGTACAGGTTACAGGAGTTTCTGCAACAACAAACATAGGTTCTGTTATCACACAAGCTAATGCAAATGTTTCTGTGACTGGAATTTCTATGCCTACGGGTCTAGGAAACGTACGAATTACTGCTTGGGCAGAAGTTGACACAGGAACACCAGTAACATGGTCTGAGGTTGACCTAGCAGCATAGTAGAGTTAAAATTACATTAGGAGTTAAAAATTTATGACATCGAGTTATTCAACAGATCTTAAACTAGAATTAATGGTAACTGGCGAAAACGCTGGTACGTGGGGTGATAATACAAATAACAACTTAAATCTTATTCAACAAGCAATCGCAGGTTTCGAATCTGTAGCACTTACAGATGGTGGAACTGTTGCTCTTGCAATGACAGATAAAACTATCTCAAATGCAAGAAACATGGTTTTAAAATTTACTGGAACTTTAACTTCAGCTTCAACTGTAACTATTCCAGATTCAATTGAAAAATTTTATATTTTTGATTTAACAGCAGTAACTGGTGTTACTAATTTAACGATTAAAACAGTTTCAGGAACTGGTTTCACAGCAGGAGAGGCAGCAATCGTAGCAGCTTATTCTGATGGAACTAATTTAAATGAAATTGCTTTAAACACTTTAGGTGGAACAATTGCAACAGCTCAAATTGATGATAATGCAATAACAACTGCGAAAATTTCAGATAATCAAATCACAACAGCAAAAATTTCAGACAATCAAGTTACTTCAGCTAAAATTTCAGACAATCAAATTGTTACTGCAAAAATTTCTGACTTACAGGTTACTACAGCTAAAATTGCAGATGACTCTGTAACTCCAGATAAACTATCTGATACTGCCGTAACTCCAGGAAGCTATACAACAGCAGATATTACAGTTGACCAACAAGGAAGAATTACAGCAGCAGCTTCTGGTCAAGCTGGCGGCGGAGCTTTTGAACCTTTCATTCTAAAAACTGGCCCAGCTTCAGGAACATTTACTGCTCAAGCAGGAACTAATTACATTGGTGTCTTTGCCATGGGTGCTGGAGGCGGAGGTGGCGGAGGCCATGCTCATAACCCAGGTGCCCGTGGAGGAACTGGTGGTGCTGGTGGTTTCGGTTATTGGGGTGTTCCAATTTCACAACCTTATTCTGTACCTTACTCAGTTGGTGCAGGCGGAAATGGTGGAGCACCTAATTCTGGAAGAGGGAATGCTGGAGGATCTACAGGTATTTCTGGAGCAACCGCAACTGGTGGAAATGGTGGAGTAGGGGTTCCACTAAGTGGTAATGGAGCGAATGGAAATGCAGGTGCTGCTCCAGGTGCTACTGTAGATTATAGTAATACTAGAGGTGTAATTTTTGATGGTCCATTTGGAAATGGAGGAGCAGGAGCATCATCTCCTGCTAGAGGCAGTGTTGGTAATAAGGGTGGTTTAATAATTTGGGAAAATACAGGTAGTTAGTAAATGGCAGCGTATATTATTACAACTAATGGAAAAAATTTTTACAAACTGGCTGGTTCGGATGCAGTAAAAAATTTTCACGATGATAACGATAATACAGATTCATTTTCAATTTCAGATGCAGATTATAATGAATTAAAAAACGCAGAAAAAGAAGTATTGAGCATAGCGTCTGATAACACAGTGACTTATATTACTAGATTAGGTGAAACAGATACCCCATCTACAATGACTCAAGATGCTGCACAATCTTACATTGATCTTGTAAAAGAATCTTTAAAAATTGCTATGGATAATCGAAGTGATCATCCACTGCTCACTGAAATAACTAACTATTACAATTATTTAGATACAATTGATCTTTCTACAATCTCATGGCCAATTACTGGAACTTGGGAAAAATACTGCGCTGATAATTCTATTTCATTTGTAAATCCATCAGAAGTATAATATAAACTCATTTAATGAGTAAAAAAATTGAATTTTTAGCACACCCAGATTATGTGCAATTAAAAGAAGATTATCCCGAACCTATTAAAATTAATGTTCCAGAATGGTTTAAAAAATTAAATCATGAACTTGGTAATTTTACTATAAAAGGATGTATTCCATTTTTAGAAACTTTGACTACAGGATACCTTTTGAAATTTCCACAAGATATGTTTTTAAATCATAATGCTACTAATCCTGAAACAAAAATAAAAGATACTTTTCATCGTTGGGGATTGAAAGAAGAAAGTGATTATTTGAGAGCAAATGGAATCAATCTTAACTCTGGACCAGATCTTCATACTATAGATCAATTAGGTGGTAAAGAGGGAGGATGTCCTTTTGTTGAACAAAATAAAAAGTTACCTTTTTATAAAGTTCTTAACCCATGGTATATAAAAACTCCTCCAGGTTATTCATGTTTGTTTGTACCTCCCTTAAATAATCCTGATGATAGATTTTTTCCATTGGCAGGAATTGTACAAACAGATACTTTTACTCATGAAATTAATTTTCCTATAGTAATCAATGGAGATAAGTATCCTGAATTAAAAACTGTAATTAAAAAAGGAACTCCTTTAGTACAAGTTATTCCTTTCAAAAGAGAAGATTGGAAAATGGAAGTTAAAACATGGTCTTCTCAAGAAAGAAGAGGAAAATTTCATTTATATTTGAGAAATTTTTTTAGAACATATAGAGATCGTCACTGGAGCAAAACTTCATGGAAATAAAAAATTACATTAAAACATATAACAATTTTTTTAAATTAGAAGTATTGTCTACTTTTATCAAATATTTAAATTCATCACATTTTCAGGCTGCAAAAATAGTTGGAGATGCTGAGGGTAATGAAGTCCAAGAAGATTCTATAAGAAAAACTAAGGTTTATAATTTTTTACCTTACAGTGATTCTTTAACAAACATTCATTGGTATAATTTTTTACATTTAGGTTTTTCAAATTATATACAAAGATATAAATATGATTTACAAATATATGATATGCCAATTGCTGGTATTACTGATATTTCTGCATTAAAGTATGAAAATTCTGGTTTTTATAATTATCATGTTGATCACGTGTATACGATACCAAGAACTTTAAGTTGTATTTTATTACTTAATAATGATTATGAAGGAGGAGAGTTATGTTTTACAGACCCTTCTAGAAAAGAAGAGCATATAATAAAAGTAGAAGCTAATAAACTAATTATTTGGCCAAGTAATTTTTTATTTCCACATAAAGTAAACCCAGTAACGAAAGGAATAAGATATTCGGTAATAGCATGGGCATATTAAAAAAAGATTTTAAATATAAAGTAATTAATAATTTTTTATCTGAAGATGAAATTAATTTGACAAGACAATATTGTATTTTAAAACACACAAATAACAGAACTAATTTTGATTTGACTCAGAGTCAGACAGGCGATACTTATTTTTATGGTGATCCTTTAATAGAGTCATTAATGGTTAAAAAATTAAATTTAATGGAAAAAGAAAGTGGTCTAGAATTATTGCCTACTTATTCTTTTTGGAGGATGTACACAAAATTTGCAGATTTAAAAAAACATAAAGATCGTCCAGCCTGTGAATGTTCCGTTACTGTTATGATCGGATCAGATGGTACAAGTTGGCCGATATTTATCGGTGAGGAAAAATTTGATCTAAAGCCTGGCCAAGCAGCAATGTATTGGGGAACAGAAGTAACTCATTGGAGAGAAGAGTTTCAAGGTGATTGGCATGCACAATGTTTTATTCATTATGTTGATAAAAACGGCCCTTATGCGGATCAACACAAAGATGGACGACCAATTTTAGGAGGAGAAAAAAAATGAAAATAATACAAGAAACAAATAGTGGTGAAGCAGAAATAGTTTTTTCAGATATAGAAATTGAAATTATTTCTAAAAATAAAAAACTTATTTTAACCGAAGAAGCTGTAAGGCATTTTGGAAATCATTTAGTAAAAATAGTTTCTGATTTACAGTTTGGATTATCTGAAAAAGTAAAACAAATTGATACACAACCCACTACAGAAATACTTACAAAATGAAAATTGCCGTCGTTGGTGTCGGTACAGTAGGTGTTCTTAGCGTTTGTCATTGGCTACGTTATACTAAAGACACTCAAGTTTATTCTATACATAATAAAAATATAAAAATATTAGGTATTGGTGAAACCACTAATGTTCATTTCACAGATGATATTTATCATGCTTCAGGTTTTCATATGGCTGAACATGCTAATGAATTAGACGCAACTTTTAAAACAGCAGTTAAATGGGTAAATTGGAGAGATCAAGATTTTTTTACTCATATTGTTCCTCCAGCATATGGAATTCATTTTAACAATTGGAAAATACATAATGTTATTTTTGATAAGATTAAAAAGAAGAGTCCAGATAGGTTTTTTGAAATTGAAGGTAATGTAGATCATATTACTAACGGTAAAGATAAAGCTACAGTTATTGTAGATGGAGAAAAACATGATTTTGATATTGTAATAGATTGTATGGGTTATCCTAAATCCTACGAAAATTATAATGAAATAGATGTTATACCTGTTAACTCCGCTCTTGTTAATTTAATACATGAACCAGGAGATTGGGGAGCATATACTTTTCACCAAGCTACTCCTCATGGGTGGATGTTTGGTATACCGTTACAGACTAGACAAGGTTGGGGTTATTTATATAATAATAAAATAACTCCCAAAGAAGAAGCTGTAGATTATCTTAAATCTATTATGAAAGATAAATTCAACCCTGATTTAAAAGAGTTCAAATTTAAAAATTATTATGCCAATCAATTCATTGATGGACGAATATTAAAGAACGGAAACAAAGCATTATTCTTTGAACCCTTAGAAGCAATTGCAGGAGTGTTTTGGAATCACTGTAATCGAGCTATGTGGGATGTAGTGTTCAACGGACAAACTGAACAAGAGGTTAATGATAGATTAAAGTTAAGAGCGAAAAGCTACATTAATTTTATTGCCTTTATTTATAAAAATGGATCTAAATTTAACTCTTCTTTTTGGGAAATAACTAAAAAGAAATGTAAGCAGCATTTAAATAATAGTGATTTATGGCGAAGGGAAAAAGAATGTATATTTAATTATAAACCAGGAGAAGAGGTTAGGGATCCTGATTTTATTACCTTTCCATTTGAACTGGACGTTTGGCAAGATTTTGTTCATAAGTTTAATTAGACTTAAAAGTCTAGTATAATACCCGTATGCCATTGAATTTGATAAATATACGACCTGGCTTCAATAAGCAAATAACCGATACAGCAGCTGAACAACAGTATGTTGACGGAGATTTTGTACGTTTTAGATCAGGATTACCTGAAAAAGTAGGTGGATGGACTAAACTTACAAGTCAAACTATACCTGGTGTTGCAAGAGCTCAACATCAATGGACAGATTTAGATGGAAGAATTTACGCAGTATTAGGAACCATTAGAGGTTTATATCTTTATTATGAAAATTCTTGGTATGATATATCACCTTTAGAAACAGCACAGACAGGCGCAACATTTGACACGACCAACGGATCAGCGATCGTAACAGTAAATCTTAATGGGCACGTTTTACAAGAAGGAGATTATTTTACTTTTACTTCAGTAACTCCACCAACAGGGGCAGGATACACTGCAGGAAATTTTGAAGATCAAACCTTTGAAGTAACTCAAAGAATTGACGCAAATACTTTTACAGTAACGATGGCTGCAAATGCTACGGCTGATAATACAGCAGACGGTGCGGCTACAATTAATCGATATGTTAAAGTAGGCCCTGTAGGACAAACTGCTGGATATGGATGGGGAACAGATAATTACGGTGGATTAAGTTCATTAGAAACCACTTTAAATGGCGCCATAGATGCTGTTGTAACGACAATAACTTTAACAGATACTTTAGGTTTTCCTACTAGTGGAACAGTAAAAATAAATAATGAAACCATAACTTATACTGGTATTTCAGGAAATGATTTAACAGGGTGTACTAGAGGTGCCGATGGCTCTTCTGCAGCTTCGCATGCAGATGGTGTAGGTGTTGTAGCTTTAACAGGTTGGGGTGATCCAGCTTTGGCTGCAGCTACGGATATTGAGCCTGGTAACTGGTCGCTTGATAATTTTGGGGAGATTCTTGTTGCGACAATATTTAATGGAAGAACATTTACTTGGAATCCAATTCATGCAGCAGCAAACGCTTTAGAAACAAGAGCAACGATTATGTCTGGTGCTCCAACTAGATCTATTATGACTATAGTTTCTGATCAAGATAGACATCTATTTCACCTTGGAACAGAAACAACTGTAGGTGCTACAGCTACGCAAGACAAAATGTTCATACGTTTTTCTGATCAAGAAGATTTTAGCACTTATCAACCGACATCGGTTAATACAGCAGGAACATTTAGGTTAGATGATGGAACAGAAATCAGAGCTGCTGTGAAAGGTAAAGATTATATTTTAGTAACTACAGATACTGCAGCTTATACATTACAATTTGTAGGAGCTCCGTTTACTTTTAGTTTAAGAAAAGTAGGATCCAATTGTGGATGTATTGGTCCTCACGCAATGTCTTTTAAAGATGGAATTGTTTATTGGATGGATGACTCTGGCGGATTTAATTATTTTGACGGCACGGTAAAAACATTAAATTGCACGGTTGAAGATTTTGTCTTTACTCAAAACAATCCTGGAGATCTTGGTATTAATTACGGCGCAGGAAAATTAGTATATGCAGGTAACAACTGTTTATACGGTGAAACGACTTGGTACTACCCTTCTGCAGGATCAGACGTTATTGATAGAGCCGTAACATGGAATAGAGAAGAAAATTGTTGGTACACGTCGTCCTTAGCACGAACAACGGCTAACGATGCACATCTATATGACAAGCCATATAAAACTTTTTACAACGCATCAGGTACACCTACATTTCCTACAATTCAGGGTGTTACTGATTACAGTGGTTCTGCAACTTATTATGCTCATGAAGTTGGAACAGATCAAGTTGAAGATGGAACTACAACTACGATACAAGCGTTTGTGGAGTCTGGAGACTTTATGTTACATCAAGATGGCGACGGTGAATTATTTACTAAGATAAGAAGATTTATTCCTGATTTTAAAAGACTTGTTGGTGGAGCAAGAATTACCATTAATCTAAAAAACTATCCAACTGATACAGCATCTTCATCTTTATTAGGTCCATTTGACATTACCAGTTCTACTGATAAAGTAGATACTAGAGCTAGAGGACGAGCTGCGAGTTTAAAAATAGAAAACACATCTTCAGGCCAGACTTGGAGATATGGTACATTCAGGGCGGATGTACAACCTGATGGTAGAAGATAATGGCAAAAATCACAATTTACATACCTGAACCGACTGCTGAATACACAGTAGATAATCAACAACAAGTTTTACAGTCTCTTGAGACTTTAAAAAATCAACTTAACTATACGTTCCAACAAGACTTGAAAAATGAACAGGATACGTTTAATTTCTTTTTATCATGACCATACAATATAAAAACGCAGGTTACGAATTAGACACGACAAATCTAACAACTGTATTAACTATCGATGCATCTTCAAGAGCTATTTGCAAAGGATATACGATTGCAAATGAACACAATAATAATGTGGACATGCATATTTATTTTCATGACAGTAGTGAAACAACAAGTTATGTTATCTATCATAAAGAAATTGGTTCAGACACAACAGAGTATCCACTTAATGGTGAACCTTTGAATTTAGAAGAAGGTGATAGTTTAGTCATGCAAGCAGATAACGCTGGGACAACACATGGTGTCATATCATATGCACTCATAAACAGATCGCAAGAAAATGGCTAAGAAAAAAGGACAGTTTGGTGTTAATAATTTTGTAAAAAAGAAACAAAGAAAAAGACCAGGAAGGGTTGCTAAAAGTCCAAATAAGTCTTATACAAAGAAAAAAAGACGTGGACAAGGCAAACCTTCGTGAACGACATATTTTATTATATAAGAAAATACAGAACTATACCGCAAGAAGTTTGCGATGAATCAATTAATTTTTTAAAAAATCAAAAATGGGATCCTCATGGTTGGTACGATCATGAAACAAAACAAACTTTAAATAAACCTGAAGATTTACAGGTTTTATTTGGTAGCGAGCTCATACCTAAAATAGATCCTCATGTTAATTTAGCTGTTCAGTTATATCATCAAGAATTTGGAGAATTAATTTATCAAAGAAGTCCTATCAGGTTTAATAAATACGAAGTGGGTCAAAAAATGGATAATCATTATGATCATATTAGAGATGTATTTGATGGCGAAAGAAAAGGTATACCTGTGTTAACAACTTTAGGAATTTTAAATGAAGATTATGAAGGGGGAGAACTTATTATTGCAGATAAACATATTAGAACGAGAAGTGGAGACGTGCTTGTTTGGCCAAGTTGTTTTTTATATCCACATGAAATTAAAAAGGTCACAAAAGGGACACGATATTCTTTTGTGAGTTGGGGATATTAATGGAAATTTACGGAGTTTTTTCACATCCAATCGTCGTTTTAGATTTACCTAATTTAGAGGATTCTATTCACGATTATTTTAAAAAAGAAGAGTATAACAAAGTTAATAATGTTTCTAATACAATGTCTGAAAATGATCGTGTTTTAGAAAATGAAATATGCCAACCACTTAAAGAAAGGTTACTTCAATCTATTTTTGAATTTAAACAAAAAATACTTTCCTCAGATTGTGATTTATATATTACGCAATCCTGGTTAAATTTTACAGAAAAAGGAGGAGCACATCATAAACACTATCATCCAAATTCTATAATATCAGGGGTATTTTATTACGATGTTTCTTCTGAAGATAATATTTCATTTTCTAATCCTTTCAAATTTCAATACGATTTTAACCCGAAACAATATAATGTATTTAACTCACCTGAGTGGACAATACCTACAAAAAAGAATACTGTGGTATTATTTATGTCTTATATGAGTCATTTTGTGAAAGAGAAACAAGAAGGAGATATTAGAAAAACACTGGCATTTAACACTTTCTTTAAACCACCATTTGGTTTAAAAGACAACAGAACTTTGATACAATAGGAGAAATTATGAGTGATCCAATAAGAATACCAGCACAGGTAAAAGAAATTGTTAAAAATAAAAGGACTGGGCAAGTCTATTCAGACAAAGCTGAGTTCGATGCAGACGTAGCAAATTCAGCTACAGACACAACTGCAGATGATTTTAGACAAGATTTAGAAATTACTGTTGCTTCAATGACAACAAAGAGTGACGCTAATTAATCTTTTATGAAACCCATTGGCGGTACGGAGTTACAGTACAATCTATTATATAAATACGTAGATAACAAACTTTTAGATAATTTCCAAATTACAACTTCAGTTCCTGAAAAAGAACCTTTATCAAAAGATAAAATAAATATTCTTTGGGAACAAAATTCATACGACCAACCTAATATTGTTCCGTGGATGAAAGATAAAGATAACCATTCTAAATATGATTGGTATGTATTTAATAGTCACTGGTGCGCAGAAAAATATCGTATGGCATTTGGTGTTCCACCACATAAATGC
>Ga0209986_10005450_pt1 | contig 10541 bp, 10 predicted proteins | sample BlataG_FD_183168 | JGI IMG/M metagenome (GOLD analysis project Ga0209986, IMG submission 183168) | Deep subsurface microbial communities from Black Sea to uncover new lineages of life (NeLLi) - Black_00105 metaG (SPAdes) (version 2) | ecosystem: Environmental > Aquatic > Marine > Oceanic >...
AAAAGAAGATATGAAGTTACTCCTTCGAGATAGGAGATTAGAAAAAACGAAACTGAAAGTTACAATTGCTTTTATGCTTCTGGTGGGGACATTTCTAGCACCAGGTCTAGCTCAAATCGGGACAGCGCACGCGACGAACATGCCTTCTCCTTCGTGGAGAGTTAAAACTCCCGTGCCAACTCCACGAGGTCAAGCGGCAACAGTTGCAGGGAATGACGGACTGATCTATGTTATAGGTGGATTTAGCGGAGGCGTTTCATACTCCACAGTTGAAGCCTATAATTCACTAACTGATAAATGAACCACAAAGAGTGCAATGCCCATGGCCATACGAGGGGCGGCTGCAACCAAAGGGTTGGATGGGACAATATATATGATAAGCGGGTGGAATGTAAGCTACACAAACGTATTACTTGCCTACAACACAACTTCAGACGCTTGGATCGAAAAAGCTCCAATTCCAAATGCAACATGGATCGCGAGTGCAGCCACTGGCGACGATGGCAGGATATACGTCTTCGGCGGAGAATCATCTGGACTTTTCTTCAGCAATAAGACGCAAATCTATAACCCTTCAACAAACAATTGGACTGCAGGGGCAGACATGCCAACTTCGAGATAGGGTTGCAGAGCAGTCAAGGCTGATGATGGTCTACTCTACGTATTCGGCGGATCCAACGGATCTGCTCTCTCAATTGTGGAAGCATATGATCCCTCTGCGGACACTTGGATCCAAAGAACACCTATGCCATCGCCTAAAGTCCAGTTCGGCCTAGTTTCTGGTCCAGACAAGAAGATATATGTGATTGGTGGAGGAACTGAGACCGGCAACAATGCTTCGCCCTTTTTCAAGACTGTAGAAATCTACGATCCAAATACTGACACATGGACTATACCGGGCTGGTCAGAGTCGATAATGCCGACTGAAAGGAAAGAGCTTGGCGCAGCCCTAGGTAGTAACGGAAGAATCTACGCTATCGGTGGAGCCAATGGTGGGTACATTGATGCCAACGAAGAAGCCACAATTGTAGTAGATGTTGATTACACTGTAGATCCCGTTTACATACAAGTCACCAAGCTAAACCAAACCTTGAACGCTCTAACAGACACGATCGATGATATGAATGCTCAAATGTTGGAACTAAACAGCACAATAGACAATCTGCATTCAAAACTCGACCTGATGACCGTAGAGCTATTAGTTGCGGGAATAGCCACCATGATCTTAATTGTTGTTACGATTGCAGTAGTCTACACGACGAGAGCTAAGAAGCCATAACTGTTCACACCAATAGCAGAATGCCCAAAAACTTCCCTTTTTATATGCAAACGACTAGTCCGCTAAACTCGTAGGTACTTATTTTTTTGATTCCTTGAACTCTGTTGTACGCCAAATGTATACATGTATAGCATTCCTGTTTTCGAGCTATTCGCCTATGATTTGCAGCATTAAATTTCTACTTCGGCTACGTACATCAAGTTCTAGGAAGACAATCTGTTGCCAAGTTCCAAGGCTCAATTTGCCATCTACAAAAGGAATAGTGATACTTGGGCCTATTAGAGATGCTCTCACGTGGGAGTGTCCATTTCCATCATGCCATCTTCTTTCATGTTCATAGGATAGTCCTCTAGGCGCTATACGTTCGAGCATATCGGGAAAATCCTTCAGCAAGCCTGGCTCATATTCAATCGTTGTCAAAGCTCCTGTTGCCCCTGGCACAAAGACCGTCACAATTCCGCTACTAAGCTTTGTTTCAGTTAGGATGCTGGCGACTGTTCTGGTAAGGTCCAAAATGTCGCCCTCTCCCTTTGTCTGGATCGCAATACTCTTTGACACAACAACCATTTGCAAAGCACCAACGTTCTTTTACTGTTCAAAGTATAAATATCTAAAGGCGCTCGCAGGCACTTAAGCTCTATCTGGGAATAATTTGTTAGCGTTCGGGATATTTGTCTAGTATTTCGTAGTCGTATTTCTTAGCTAGGATGTGGTGTTCGATTCGAACTCCTCCTTTGCCTTTTATATAAATGCCTGGTTCAACCGTGAAAACCATGCCTTCCTCGATTTCATCTTCTGACTCTGAAGTTATTATTGGAGACAAGAATCCGCCGATGGGATGTCCTGTCCACACAGTCCTCATGTTAGGCCAGTTCTTGTAACCGCCTTTCTTCACAGTTTCCCTAGCGATTTTGTCAATTTGAGCAGCTGACGTAATTTTCTGGTTCTTAATGATTTCTAGCGAGTTATAAATAGCCTCTTGAACGACCTCTATTTCCCTTTCCCATCCTCCATCTGTCATGAAGGTTCTGCAAACGCAGCCATCATAGCTATTCAAAAATGGACCTACATCCACGACTACCACATCTCCTTTCTTTATTTCCTTGGAGGATGTCCATCCGTGAGGGAAAGCTGCGCGGTAACCAGAAGCAACCAGAGTAGGAAAATTAAACTCCGTAACCCCCAAGTTTTTAACCACATAATCGACTTCTGCTGCGACCTCATACTCTCGTTGACCTGCTTCAACCGCGTTACAGGCGGCCTCCAACCCCTTATCACATATTAAAGAAAGTTTACGAATCCCGTCAATTTCCTCCGGGAATGGTTTCTTAAGGCATCTTGGTAAAATATCGTCGCTGGCATCCACTATCTCGTAATCCAGTTCCTGAAGCGTTTTGACCTTTTCAAATTTGACAATCCACGGGACGATAGCCACCCTAGTTTTTAGTCTTTTTGTCTTCTTTAGAAGCAGGTGTTTTATTGGATCTCTCAGTTTTCTTGTATCCTTGATTTCTACAATTTCGAGTTCACTCTCGCTTTCAGCGTGATCTTTTTGGATGGAATGTGCTATTATGATGGGAGACTTATCTGGAAATAAGATGAGCGCGGTGAAAGCTTTGGTGTTAGCGAATTTTTTTCCATACATGTCGCCGTCAAAGAAAAACATCGCATCTACCTTATTCTTTTGCAAAGCGGTTTTGGCAAGTGCGATTCTTTTCCTCGAAACATCCAGTTTATTAAACGAGAATTTCACAGCATATTTCTCCTAGCCAACAGAAGTTCTCCTATGTTTAGGGTTAAGCTTTGTAGATAAACTATTGTTACAAAGAAATTATCTCGAAAACGCGTGGGCAAATTCACACATGATTGCTCTTTCATCTTTTCGTTATTGGGTCTGGAAGTTTAAATTTGTGGAACGAAAATAACAAACAAGGGAACTCTGTGTTGACCAAAGTTTATGCGGTTACATTTGACGATTTCAATACTCCACGCTATCAGCGGGAGAATAAGAGAACATCATCTACCCCCTCTTTAGAGCTATGGAAACAAAAATCGTAATCAGTGAACCTGAATTCCTAGAGGCATATTTCAGAGCTAACAAGTCCTATCAAGGGATACGCATAACTCTCTCACGCTTCATCGATCTTCATTCAAGAAGCTAATTGAAATCGCTACTCTCACCTTTCTTAACGAATTTTCTTAATGCATGCATCAACCAATTTTTAATAGTTAACACGCCATCCGACGATTTTTTACAGGGGAACTAATCCGACGAAGGCTTTACAGAACCACGGGGCAAAGCTTTATTAGCTACCAGTGAATTTTACACGAAGTTCGTTACAAAGAGATTGATGTTTTTGAATGTTGAAAAATTGAAACGCCGCGCATTTCATTTGCGGCAACGCATTGACAGTTCAAAGAATGAACAGCGAAAACAACGGCTCATTGAAGACTATGTAAAGATTATCTGGCAAATCTCGAACAACTGATAGTTTGACAACTGTCGACGAATCCGCGAACTTTATAAATCAACTTTTTCTCCGAGAGTTCACCATAAGTTAATTGCATAACGAACTCACTTATTACAGATACGAGTCATAGACATTCATTCATTTTCTGTTGATTAACATTCACACAAAACTTTCGTCCTTCCCCGAAATCTCGAATTGAATTCGACTTGGAACAAGTTACATCTAAAGTGTTAAAAAGGAAACGTGCGACCCTATTTAATGTGGATATTCTTGATTACGATCTTGGCGATCTTACTCCCTAAATCACTAATGCCAGACGAACATCAAGCGAACTGGCTGCAACTCGGCTGACCAATTGCCAGACGGCTCTCGGCGCACACGACCATACAGCGTTGTCGAGGAAATGCTTCCAATCGAAGCAACGAGACTCATCTACTACACCTGTCAACATTTGGACAGCAGCACGGCTTCGCCAAATAGGCACTCGATAAATCTCAATCTGCAATTGATTAACCAAGAAAATCATCTTCCACCAACCAAAGGAAAAGCTATGCTCGATGCTGACGCCATCCCTACCTTTCAGCTTTTTCGCTGAACGGTTATATGAAAGAGAGGACACTTTAATCCTAGTACCGAAAACGAAGACTAGCGACAATGGACAATTCTCACCAGTATGTAGTGGCGAGACTTGCATTGATCTAAACATATATGTGCTGACACGGGTTATGCATTTGTATACATAACGTGACAACATTGAAACTCAGTTCTAAGGAAATGACTTTGCTCTGTTTTTGGACGTTTTCTAGTGGTGATTTAAGTGGCTCTCACAGTTAGCTAGTGAGCGGACAGCTAAGGCGGACTGTAAATTTATGGACTGGCTGCTTTTTGGGTAAGAAAGGGTAGATAAAAATACCCCATTTCCTAGATTTCTGAAATAGCTTGTAGAACAATTGGTGATTATGGTTGTATCGGTATTTTCAGCGCATTTGTGTATCACTTAGATTGCTGTTTCTTGAATCTCTCGGTGCTACACAGTTCTATCAGCCAACTTCGCGGTTAGAGATATCTCTTGTCATCGCGCCCGTTCCTGAAACATAGCGTTTTGCAGTGGCGAATCTGTCCCAGTCAAACCAACTCATGAGCTGCCAAGGATCAATACCCTCTTCAGCTAGTTGAGTTGCCAAACTGTGCCTAAACCAATGAGGGTAGATGTCTGGGTTTAAAGCCTTTACAATCTTATACGCTCGTTGTCTGCTCATCATCCCTGTTTCCTTAATCTTATATTCATAGGTTTTAATCACCTTTCCAGTTTCATCTTTTCGTTTAACGATCTGGGTATGAGGTCGGCTGCGTCCCGGAAACAAAGGGGTATCAGGGCTTTTAAGTTTCAAAACGTAATTGACTATGTAGCGTACGTATTTCCACTGACCTTTCATGTTAACTCTCTTTACTCTGGTTTTAGGTTTCAAATTGTCTCGGCGACGAGCCTTCTTGAGCACCTTGAATCTAACATACAGATATCCTTTCTTTGTCCAAAAGTCTCCCTTCTTGAGTTGGAGTATTCCACTAAGTCGCCGGCCGAATACGTAGAGGAGGCAGAGCATACATTTGATCATATTATGATCCACAATGAGTCTTTCCTCCAAGTTCTTCCCCTTATAGACCAATGTAGAATCTTGTTTTTTGACAGTGTCTAAGATATTCAACATCGTATCCATGTCAGAGTCCCTAATGATGTGCTCCTCGTCCTTCCACCTGGCCTTTACTATGGGCATAATTTTCACAACGGAATTACATTTTTAATGGCTATATAACAAAACTATTACTTTTGTTATTTAACCTTTTCTGGCGTTATTTTTAAAAAGAAGGCTATGTTAAGGTTTTTTTTGGCTGTATTTTAGCGTTAGTACTTCTCGTTTTCATCTATGGACTCATTATGCGAATACAATTTTCCATCGAAACATATGAGAAGAAGCCCAGCAACATACCCTTTGTAGAGTTGCTCCAGCGAAGGATACGAAACCGCACACTGTCGAAGAGCCTTGTTAGTTGCGAGGATTCTATATCCATTTGCATTGGATGGATACAAAAGCATAACCTGACTAGCATAAATAAATGATCAAGATCGACTACAGACTCTAAGTAAATCTACGTTAAGGATCTAGCGGATTAGAAGCTGATTTATGAATCGACAGAACGAAACTATGATGCATTTCCACAGTACCATGTAAAAACATCAACTTTTTAACAAAATACCCTAACCCTAACCTAGCTAAAAAGTGAATTTCAGAGAAATTTGGGCTTCGAATTGAACCTCCTGTTTGACGTTGCCTAGCTCAAACACATCTACAGTGAACTGAATTTTATAGCCTCCACTTGCTTTAGTAAGCATTATCCTTTAATCAAATCTATGAGCGATTGACATTAAATTATGGGCATAAGAATGCAGTCGTTCTATCTAGGGGTCTGAAGAGGCGAAAGATGTGAGGAGATGGGGAAGCGACTATTGGCTTTGTTCAATTATTGTTAAGTTCAAGTATGAGATAAGGAAGTAGAGGTGATCCTTTGGTTCTGAAGGAGCGGGCATGGGAGCTTTTTGACCAATTGAACGACTATTGGGTGGAGATCGTAGACACCCGAATCACTGAGAGAGAGATCGATCTCATTAGAACAATGGGAGAACAGGATCTAGTATTGGATCTCTGCTGCGGTACAGGGCGACACTCCATTCTTCTCAGCGGCCAAGGGTGGGACATGGTAGGTCTTGACGTGTCAACTAACCTTCTGGAAAAGGCCAGGCATAGTATGGATGAGAACAATATTAGGTTCCCATTGGTAAAGGGAGATATGCGTCAGCTGCCCTTCAAATCAAAGGTTTTCTCCGCTGTTGTCAACATGTTTACCAGTTTTGGATACTTGCCTTCAGAGGAAGAAGACATGAAATGCCTAAAGGAAATCACTAGAGCACTCAGACAAAATGGACTACTTCTCTTGGACGTCGTCAACAAAAATCATCTCGTGCATACCTTTAGGAAAAGCGATTGGGGTGAATTTCGCAGTTTCTACTTGTTAGAAGAGCGCAATCTCAACGATAATGCTCAACTGCTTCGGTCTCGATGGATTTTACTGGATAAAAAGGGGAGTGAAATCGGGGTGTTTGACCATTACTTGCGGCTATACTCGCTTTCGGAGCTGAAAGCAATGCTATGTAAAGCTGGCATGAGCGTTTTGGGTGTTTATGGTGGTTATGAAGGGCAACCATATGAGCAGAATTCCTCACGTATGATCGTGTTAGCTGAAAAGGTATGATATATAAGACAAGACTAATGTTTGCATTGGATAAGTCAATAATGATGCTGATGATTGCAACTGTCATTGCTTGTTTTTACAGGTCGACGTCTATATCAAGGTTTTCTCGCGCACTTCAAAGACAGTTTTGCTAATATTCTGTTAATTGCTTCCTAGGTGGCTCTAATGTTTTGTAGAAATGTGTCAAGCAATCTATCTCTGCGTGCATGTTAGTTAAAAAGCTCTGCAGCTGCAATATGGATACTATGGGAGTGTCATGATGGAATCTGAAGGGACTAGATTGTAAGGACAGAATTATCGGAATGACTTTCACATATTGCCAATATCGCAATTCAAGTTTGGTCCAAACTTTGGGAAGAGCATCTGCAAAGGATTTTGTCCTTTCAGTTTGAACCTCAACTAGGTTGACTATTGCTCCTCTTGACCAATTGCGCTTCCAGTGTTTGCAGTCGGCTGAGACGATCATAGGTTTCTTGCAGGCAACAAGGTCAATTTCCCAGCGTTTTTCCCTGTGACTAAACCTGAAGTTTTTCTTAACGATGTAATTGTGAGCTTCAAAAGCTCTCATTGATACCTCTTCAAATTCTTTCCATTTGAGCTGCCTACAGACACTTTCGAAATCAGAGCCTGACTTCATGGCTAGAATAGCGACTTCAATCCGCTGTTTCGATGAAATCTCTAGTACCTTTTTTCTCAAGTTGATAAGCTTACTTCTTTCAAGCTTTCTTAATGAGCAGTCTGCTACTTGTGCAGGAATTTTTGCACTCTTGCAAACTAAAGTGTAATCGATGGGGCCGTTTTTGGTTAGTTTCAACACAGCTTTTAGAACCTCTATGTTTACACCACTCATCTGCCTCATCTCTTCTCATGAACGTTGCATCAGCAACCTACTTGGTCACTTGCTAATAGCTGTAGTTGATAGGCTGTAGCGAGTGTATTTTTATATTTTAAAGTATAAAAGATCTTCAGCAATACTTGCTTAACGATTGAGTTCAAGTTTCACAAGATGCGAGTTTAACTAGTATGATACAAAAAGCAAAGGTCTTGGCAATTTAATTTACAGATATTTTAGGTATTTTCAGAATTCGATAGAGCTTCGCTATATGAATATACTGAAAAATCTGGATTTGCACTATGTCTGCGTGAGAGTGCTTTCCTTTTTTTCCTCTATTTGGACAAGTGTATGTGGATTTTACTTTTGTTAACTGTGTTTGTTTAATGTCTGCGACTGTGTTTATAAACTTCGATTCTTCTCGTTGGTATTACCTGTAAATTCACAAGCGATAGAAGTATATAGGCACAATAATGTAAGGATTTAAGTCGGTAGATCCAAGATTTCTTGTCAGGAGGAGTGAATACTGGAAGACAAATATGGAGAAATGACTGTTAATTCAAAGAAACTTTATGACAAGGCAAAGCAAGTCTTGCCTGCTGGAGTCTCTTACTTTCTTCGCTTCTTTGAGCCCTATCCTTTCTATGTTAATTGGGCGAAGGGCAGTAGGATTCAGGATATAGACGGTAATGTCTATATCGATTTCTGGATTGGTCATTACACGCACATCTTAGGTCATAGCCCCCCAAACATTGTCCTTGCGGTGAAAGAGCAGATTGATCATGGTACTAACTATGGTGTATGTCATGAGCTTGAGGTGACTATGGCAGAGCAAGTGGTCAAAATGGTGCCGTGTGCCCAGATGGTTCGCTTCTGCAGTTCCGGAACTGAAGCTGCAATGTATGCAATCAGACTTGCACGATCTCATACACGAAGAGATAAGATCGTGAAGTTTGAGGGTGGGTGGCATGGCGGATATGATACCTTGCATTCGGCAGTTTCAGCCCCTTTCGAGATGCCTGAATCCGCAGGAATCACAGAAGGCTCCCTGAAAGACACATTAGTAGCCCCTTTCAACGACCTGGACAAAACTGAGCAAGCAATGAAGAAACAGGATGTTGCTGCCATAATCGTAGAGCCTGTATTAGGCGCCGGTGGCTGTATCCCAGCTGAAAAGGAGTTCTTAAAAGGCTTGAGAGATATTTGCACAGAGAAAGATATAATGTTGATCTTTGATGAGATTATCACAGGTTTTAGACTATCTCCTGGTGGCGGTTCGCAATACTACGGTGTTGTGCCGGACTTGGCAATATTGGGGAAGATTCTCGGTGGTGGCTTTCCAATAGGTGCTATTTGTGGTAAAAAGGAGGTTATGGAGAAGATGAATCCACTTCTTTTTGAAAGACCCAATTATTGCTTTCAGGGCGGAACATTCACAGCGAACCCAATAACTTTGTGCGCAGGATTAACGATGCTCAAAACCTTGGAGGATGGCTCGGTAATCAATCGTCTCAATGAAAAAGGGAAGAAGATTCAAGATAACCTTGAGGACATCTTTGCGCGAGGAAATGTTGAGGCTACAATTAATCGTGCAGGTTCTCTCTTCAAAGTTCATTTTACGAAGGAGAAAGTTATGGATATGCATGCCGCAATCAGAGCTGACCATAATAGACTTGTAGAATACCATATGTCATTGATTAGCGGTGGAGTCTTCTTCTTACCGGGTAGGAATGGAGCTATAAGTGATGCTCACTCAGAGGAAGATCTCTCGAAGCTTCTAGCGAGAACTGAGGAGTATGTTAAGCAGCTGGGCGCTCGCTAGAGAAAGAATTCTTTTTCCAATGGTCGCAGTAAATCCTTTACTGAAGCTTCCTCGGATTTCTCGAATGGGTATCCTCTAATAATAGCGACGGGAATTGCCTCGTTTGCTTGCCCAATTACTAGTTCTGCCGCAGACGTAAGTTCATCTGCGATTGCTGTTCGCTTCGTTCGTAATACATAGCCGAAGAGATCTTGTTCGTTTCTCCGGTCAAGTATAGGAGCTAGACCAGCGACACCTATCGCAATATTAATCTCACCATCCCGTAAGGGTCTTCCATGGGTATCGGAGACGATCACAGCTACATCTTTTCCAGTGATCTTCCTGATTTCCTTCCTAATTCGCCTAGCTGATTCATCTGCATCCTTAGGGAGCAGAGCAACGTTTCTATCACCGGGGACATTACTTTTGTCAACTCCAGAATTTGCACATATAAATCCGTGCTTTGTTAATGTTATTAAACTGCCTTCCCGCATACGGATAATACTCTTGGCTTCTCTTAAGACGACTTCAACGAGGGCTGGATCCTTGCTGAAATCACTTGCAAAGTTTCTCGCAAATTCGGATGGCTCAACTGAGTCGAGATCAACAGTGGCTCCTTCAACTCTGGAGACTACTACGTGGGTGATTATGATGATGTCGCCATTTTGAATTTGTGTTCCTTGATTTTTCGCAGTCATAGAGATTAACTCTGCAATTTTATCATCTTTCTTTATTACAGGCATTCCAAGTAGAGGAATTATCCGGACAACCATCCTAAGCTACACCTTCAATACTGCTTAACCCACGTAGTCTAATAGTTTTATCCAATTTGGTTTATGGATATGCATG
>Ga0209986_10005451_pt1 | contig 10541 bp, 13 predicted proteins | sample BlataG_FD_183168 | JGI IMG/M metagenome (GOLD analysis project Ga0209986, IMG submission 183168) | Deep subsurface microbial communities from Black Sea to uncover new lineages of life (NeLLi) - Black_00105 metaG (SPAdes) (version 2) | ecosystem: Environmental > Aquatic > Marine > Oceanic >...
CCTTCCCTCCAGTATCTAGGCTGTCCTACCTAGCATACCGGAAGTCTGTTTTTCATGTTCAGGTGGGTCCCTTTTCCGTTATCACTCTAGCTATGCCCCCTGGGCCCCTTTTACTTTAGCATTCACAGACTCGAACATCCACTGAGCCAAAGTGCTTATCCGCTTGTCCAAATCAGGCCACGCCATTTACTATATTATAGAATGTTGTTTTGCCCCAAATACATAGAGCCTAAGGAGGTGGCATGGAATTCAGGAAATTGATGAGAAATCAGGTGGAATATAGATTTGACCCCTTAACGGACGAACAGTGCAGAATAAATCCCGACAGAGCCAAAAGACTCAAACAAGCTGTAGGTGGCCTCGGGCTTACCAAGCTAATCGATGCAACAAAGGAAGGATGCCCATTCTGCCCTGAGCGTGTCGAAGAAAAAACACCAGAATTTCCCAAAGAGATGTGCCAAGAGGGGAGGATACGACTCGGGGAAACCTTGATTTTCCCTAACTTGAATCCATTTGGCGAGAATCATGCTGTCGGAGTTATGAGTCATGCACATTTCCTGGATCTGGATGAGTTTGATGTGAGGATGCTCCGAGATAATCTAATGGCAGCTAAGAAATACATCTTTTCTGTACACAGACTTGACGGGGAAGCAGTTTGGCCTATCTATATCTGGAACTATATGCCGCCCAGCGCCGGAAGCATCATACACCCGCATACTCAAATTCTGGTGGAAAGTGAGCCATTGCCAATGCAGGCCAGGATCTTGCAGAAGAGCAGGGAGCACTTCAGCCTTAACGGCAGAAGCTACTGGGAAGAGCTGGTCAGACGAGAAGGAGAGCTCAAGGACAGATTTATCTATGAAAGTAACTGCTTATCTATGATAGCAAGCTTCGCCCCACATGGCTTCAACGAAATCCAATTCAGATTCAATGAGCAAAGCTCCATAGTAGAGCTGAAGGAAAAGCAAATAAGCGATTTTGCTACTTGCCTAGTAAAGGCATTGAGGGGATACAAAAAGCTTGGCATTGGCTCCTTCAATCTGGTCACTTATTCTGGTTCTATAGGCGAGAAACTAGATCACCACAGATTAAATGCGAAGCTGATCTCTCGGCCATATCCTGCTGAAGTCTACACTAACGATAGCGGCCCAGCGGAGAGACTATACGACGTACGGGTCATTGATACCTTGCCAGAAATGGTGGCCGAGAGTGTAAGACCGTTTTTTGGCTAGCTTGTGACTTCATTCCCGTGGAGCCTCGAAGCTATCAAATACACTTGCTGCGTGGGTTAAATGCCAAACTTAGTCTGTGTCACTTAAGGTGGCAGTTATACGCCTTTACGTTTCTGTGTCTTTGTGCTAAAATGTTAGTGTGACAAGGGAAGGCAAATATGGCTAAAGGAACAAGAATTACCATAGATTTGGGAAGTGAGGAACTTGTTAAGGCGATAAAAATTGCTGCTGTCGAGCAAGGTAGGCCGCTCCGTGAAATTGTGATTGAAGCACTCGAGCAATGGCTTGAGGGGAAGAAGGCCTCGGCAGATAGAGACTTCAGAGCCAGAGATTTCCACGGTATGATGCAAGCTGTCAGTGAATACCGGAGGAGAGGTGGTATTGAGGCTTTGGGGGAAAAGGCAGGCGAGGGCTAACGGGCAAGTCAGTGTGAGAGACTGATAGCGTGCTTATTCTTTGCTAAAAGTAGAGTATAGGCCGTTGCCGCTAGGAAGGGAATCCGATAAAGTGGGTGACAGACAAGGAGGGTTGGAAATGGAAGGGAAAGAGCATGAACATGGTCATATCCACACCCATAGCCATGAGCACGGGCATCTGGATGGCACCATCCACACGCATGAGCACACCCACGAGCATAGCCATGCGCACGAACATGACAAACCTCATGAGGAGGCCGGGCTGCCCATCCACGAACATGATCACCCTGAGCACGAGCAAAAGATACACGAGCATGGGCACTAAGCAGCTTATGCTCGGCTCCCACCAACTTTCAGCTCGATTTGTACGGATTTCGTAACAAATCAAGGGTGCGGTCTGTTGCAACTGACTGGGGAATCAAGGGGACGAGGTCAAGACGCCTTAATATCCTGGTAGCTTGTTCTCTGCCACACTGACTCAGGTATCGGGTCTAGCGGGGCTGGGTGTCGTAGTCCCATATTCTTCATGGCCTTCGGAACGCGGCCGATGTCTGTCGTGCGTTCGGGGTGAACAAAGACCGCCCTGATGTTGTCACTTGGTACCTTTTCCCTGCAAGAGCCCTTTCGGGGGCTTAGATCAGCTCCCCCTGTGGTCTAACAGGACAAAGCTCCCTGAGGTGGGCTTACTCGAGGATATTTGCAGAACTGTTTTCCGTAGAATAGCAGCAGTATCCAGACATGGATAGATAGAGATCTGTTCAAAGATGGCAAGGGGTCAAATGAAGACTCCGGGAACAATCATGCTCTGTTCACGCAACACAGGAATGAGATGGACAGGATGTTCCAGACGCTCCTTCGGCACCTATGCCACACACACGAGGAAGGCAGAAAAGATCCCTGTACGGGTGAAGATATCCAAGAAGCTCCGTCTTAGCTCTGAAGGACAGAGAAACCGACGAAGTAGCTCTGAAAAGCGGCTAGATACTTGCTCTGTCCCAGTTATTCTTATGGATTTCCTTCTTAAGAGATAAGGCAAGCCTTTCCTTATCCTCTTGGGAGCTGAAGAGTTCATGCAATAACATTATCTGCCCTTTAGATTTCAGCTTGGCCAAGCCCTCCAGACATTCGGGCTTGGATAGACTTGCAATCCATTCCTGACAGACTTTGGGGCGGAAAGGGTATATGGTGCAGCATGCCTTTCCATTTTCGTCCCACGCAAGGAAGATGCAGCCTTTCTCAGTTCCTTTGAGCAGGTAGCCTTCCTGGGTTGGCACACGTTCGACATACCTGGAAATGAACTCCGCGGTTGACATTCTGAGTGCGGAGGCGATCTTTTCTATATCTTCAGGATGAAGTGGAGGCCGGTACAGGGTACAGCAGAAGCCGCAGCGAAAGCAGGGCACGGGTCTTTCCTCTGCCATTGCCTCTGCCATCATATGTTCCCTTCCATCTAATGTCTTTATAATGCTCTTACCTGGTTGCATGGCAAGTTCCAGTTGTGCACGCACTTCTTCTTATATGATAGTATCTTAGCTCTTCGGAAAACAATTCAGTGGAAGGTCATATTGAGTATGATCTTCCAGGGTATACACAAAGTCACTCTAGACTCAGGGAAGGCAGTTGAGCAGGACCAGCGCGATAGTAACGTCGAGTTTACTAATATCCTTGCTTATGACAAGCTATGGTTGCAGTAATCTCACTGAAGAGGCTGGGGAAGCGTTAAAAACTGCCATCTGTTCCGGGAAAGGAGCGGTGCTGTTTGAAGATGTTGCCTATGTGCTGGAAGTACTTGACATAAAGTATCAGACTTTGTGTGTAAAGGTCGATACAGTTGAACTCGGCTCAGTCAAATTGGACTGGTGAAAAGGAGGGAAGAACAATGGCACTGGCAGACGTAACTATCATTCCCCTAGGGACAGGAACTCCGTCGGTCAGCAAATATGTTGCTGCAACAATCAAAGCCCTGCGGCGGGGAAAGGACATAAAGTATGAGATAACCGCAATGGGGACGACGATTGAAGGTGACCTGGACAGGATTCTAGCAGTGGTAAGGGAGATGCATGAGGAGACCTTTACACAAGGAGTAGCCAGGGTAGTAACCATAATCAAAATTGATGACCGGCGAGACAAGGAATCGAGTATAGGTGGGAAGGTAGAATCGCTGAAGGCTGTCATTGCGAGGAGCGTCAGCGACAAAGCAATCTAGCAGGGGGTTGTTTAGGATTGCTTCGCTTCGCTGAGAATGAGGAGGGATGGCAGTGACCAGCACAAATCGGCTAGGTTGGGGTTAGGGCGGCACCCTAATTGGCACTCCTACTTCAGGTATGATAACTTGCTTGTGAGCACCAATCCTAAGCGGGAAGAGTTCGGGGTGCTCTGTGTGTACGGGAATGACGATTTTCGGGTTGATGACCTCGATAAGCTCGGATAATTCGGAGGCCGAAGCATGTCCTGAACTGTGGAAGCCTCGGTCGTCTTCAAGCAGTTTACCCGTGGCCGGGTCGGGGAGGCCCACCGGACAAAGCTGAAAATGGTGGAGCCATTGCCCTAGCCTTTTGATATCAAACCTCTGCTCTTCATCAAAAGCCTCGCTGGATGAGTAGATATACAGTCCCCCCTCGCTTGGCTTGATGTCGATCAGTTTATTGATATCCCAAAAGCTCAAGCAGAGAATGTAGTCTCCTTCATTACGCCTCATATCCATAGGTTGAACTGTCTTTCCCTTGCCCTGATAGTGGGTGATTAATTCCTTCTCCCAGCCGGAGACATCTTTAACCTCTTCGTATACAATCAAGGTGTCGTCAGCAACAGGATCAGGTATTTCGGGCATTACAAGGTGCAAGGACTGTAACAGATACGCGTCCTTTGATAGGATGGCAAGCTTTCGTCCACATTCATAGGCAATCTGCCTGAATGTCAACAACCTCTCAAGGTTTCTGGGGCCAAAGTCGGCGACTACAAGCTTGCCATCAGCTTCCTTCACCTTTTGCCAGGCATTCTGCATAACCTCTTCCTCTGTGATGGTTTCCTCTTCCTCATCAATGTTTGTGCCTTCCGACAAAAGTACTAGGGGCTGAAGCCTTGACGCCTCCTCAGCAAATGTTCTTGTCTTGTGCCCCATTTTGCCATGCAAACGTAGGTCCCCGGTATATACTACCCATCCCCGGCTTGTTTCCACAGCAAAAGCCGTTGCCCCATAAATGGAGTGGTCAACAGGAAAAGATTCTATCTTGAGATTGCCAACTTTGGTGGTCGCAATGGGAGACTTGAAGCGCATTTCCCTTGAACCAATAGCCTTGTGCCAAAAAGCCTGTGCCTGGGAAGACAACGACGCTGGTTGGCGGAAGCAAAATTGCCTTTGTGTTGAAGCCCTTTTCTGCCGCGTACGAGAGGTAAGCAAGCGCCCTTGTTCCTCGCGAGGCAAGGTATAGCACACTTCTTTCTCAAAGTCGCCTTTGCTTGAGTCCTGGATTGCCTTAACAAGAAATGCTGTAGTGGAACTGCATACGATCGGAATTTCAGGATTCAAAAACGATATGTGACCGCTATGATCTAAATGGGCGTGGGAGAGCAGGACGGCATCTAAGTGGGTGTCTTTGATTTCCGAGCGCAGCCTTGCCCAGACATCGTCCCAGGAGGGCTCGAGGTCGCTTCTATAGATGCCTCTTAACGGTGGTAGAAGACCAATTTCGAATAGGTCTGCCAGGCCTCTGCTGGCACGGGGCTTCAAGTATTCTTCAAAATATTGCCCCCACAGGTCATAGTTAATGCCGAAATCAAAGGATAGCGCTGTACCATCTGCCTCAAGTAAAACCTTATTCCCGCCTACTACACCGGCACCGCCATAGACAGTAATGCTCACATCCATGCTATATTATCAGCGATTTCAACCCACCTAAGCTAACGGGGATCACTTAGTCTAACATATTTCGCCGGGTTTACACGGCTAAGCAATTCCCAATAATTCCTTAGCCATTTGCTCTTTTCCCCGTATAAGGCGTAATACCAGTTGCGAACATTCCCTCGGAGCAGGAGAAAAAGAGCTCGACATCGCTTTCTTCTTAGCTATCCCTTGAGTGCATATACCCGTCTGGCTTATGTCCCTTTCCACCCCAACCAGTTCCCGACTGCCACGGGGCTGCTCCACATGTAGTGCCAAGAAAATGATCTCTTCTTAAGGTCATAAGCACTGTCACTACCTAGCGCACTGGGCATAGTGCTAAAATTAATGCATGCCAGCCAATTTACCGCCACAATACTTTGAAGCTGAGAAGCGCTACAGGCTAGCTAAAGACCCAGAGGAGAAGATCGGGGCTGTGCAGGCTATGCTGGCCATCATGCCCAAGCATAAGGGCACCGACAAGCTCCGTGCTGAGCTGAGACGAAAGATTGCCAGGCTATCAGACGAGGCAGAAAGGAAATACGCTACAGCTAGACGGGCAGGCCTGTATATCAGAAAGGAGGGGGCTGGGCAGGTAGTACTAACTGGCCTGGCCAATGTGGGCAAATCCCAATTGTTAGCATCAGTCACCGAGGCATCCCCTGAAGTAGCTCCTTACCCTTACACCACCAAAACTGCCATCCCTGGGATGATGAAATTTGAGAATATCCAAATTCAGCTAGTGGATACGCCGCCCATAGGAGACAAGAATGTGCGAACATTGCTTGCTAACTCGCTTAGAGGCGCCGACCTCATCGCTATTGTAGTAGATTTAGGTGCCGAGCCAACAGCTCAGGTAGAACCTACGCTGCAAGCCCTGAGAGAAGCCAGGATCGAACTTCTGAACGACCATCTTGAAGAAGCAACACAGGGAAGCTATCAGAAGAAGATGTTGATCGTCGGGAATAAGAATGATTTAGAAGGTTCAAGCAGTAACTGGGAAAGGTTAATGTCTCAATATGGCGCCTTAGTTCCCATGGTGTCGACCTCTGCCAAGGAGGGGAATGGCTTAGACAAAATGAGGGAATCAATCTACGAAGCTCTGGATATTGTTCGAGTCTACACCAAAGCCCCTGGAAGCAAGGCGGATTTGACCGAACCGGTGATACTGAAAAAGGGCAGCACTGCAATGGATGCTGCAGAGTCGGTTCATAAGGATTTTCAACAAAACCTAAGATATATTGTGATTTGGGGCTCAGGGAAGTATGATGGGCAGAGGGTCGGTAGAGACCATGCCCTACAAGACGGCGATATAGTCGAGTTCCATGTGTAGCGTGGCTCTATGTTTGGCTGAGCTCAGGGGTCAGCACCCAGTCTACTCACCAAGCGTCATTGCTTCGATTAAGGCAGACCACCCCTCCCATTATGAACTTGATTATTTCCATACCAGGAGCACGTAGAATAAGCAAGGTGCACACAATCGGATGACACTCCTTGCAGTATAAAGGCAGGGGTTGCTTCATATGTTTGACTTGGCGAAGTTAATCGAGTATAATATTCCTTACACTCGCTCTAGCCCTGTGGGAGTAATTGAATGTTGTCTCATGCCGATGATTTTCTACTTGATCTGCAGGCCAACAACTACTCACCTGAGACGGTCTATAACTACGAACGAGACTTAAACGTTTTCGATAATTTCCTCGAGGAAAGTCGCATTGACTTCGACAAAGCCGACAAGCGCACAATCACCTACTACAAGGCGTATCTAGTTTCCCGCGACCGCAAAACGGCAAGTCTAGGACAGAGTGGCAAGCAGCTTGATTCTCGCTCCATAAACCGCATGCTGTCAGCTCTCCGTGGCTATATGCGTTACCTGGTTGATATGGATTACCCCTGTCCGATACCACCGCAGGCAGTGAAATTGACCAAGGTGGGACGGAAGCATCCACAAGTAGCTGAGCTTAACGATCTGGTTAGACTAATTGAGGCCCCACGTTCCTTAGAGTCAAATGCCAAGGTAGCTTTAAGAAACCAAGCTATGCTGGAGGTGTTATTTGCCACCGGAATGAGGATTTCTGAGCTATGTAACCTTAATCGCAACCAGATTGATGATAGCGGGCGCATTTTTATCACAGGCAAGGGAAGAAAGCAACGCTTTGTCTATTTAACTCCAAGGGCTAACGAATATCTAGAGGGCTATTTGAAGACGCGCAAGGATAACTGCCCTGCTCTATTCATCCCCTATGCCGGCAGAAATGTGGTCAATCCCAGGAAGAGGATCTCTACTAATTACCTTCAAGAGAGGATCAAGAGATATCGAGAGAAACTGAAGATCAATGTCCCTACATCAGCACATTCACTGAGACATGGCTTTGCCACATATTTGGCTGAAGAAGGTGCCAATCCAGCAGCCCTTCAAATTCTCCTGGGCCATGAATCCCTAGATACCACAACACGCTACGTCCATGCCTCGGATAAATACGCTGAGGAAACTCACCGCAAATATCATCCGCTCTCCTAGCTTGGCTCACGAGCTCTTGGAATATTATGTCAACTAGCAGGTTGCAGAAAGTGACTAGAGGTAATCTGTACAGACTTCTGACAGATGTTCACTAGACCGCATCTTCCAGATTGTCAGTAGCATGGCTTTCCTCAACAGGACTTCCACACGATGTTTTCCTGCCCGGCGGTTCAAATACGTGACCGCGGGAATACATCCCTTTCTTGTGAGAATTTGGTTCAAGATGCAAACGTGCAGCAAGCGCGGTCAGTGGTATCAGGAATGGGCTCGGCAGGATTCGAACCTACGACCAACCGGTTATGAGCCGGCCGCTCTGCCACTGAGCTACGAGCCCTTTATGGAGCGGGAGACGGGATTCGAACCCGCGACACCCTGCTTGGAAGGCAGGAACTCTACCGCTGAGTTACTCCCGCCAAAATCGTAGCTATTTTAGGCCCCAAAATCAACTTTGTCAAAATGGGGTCCCTGCTTTGTCAAAAAATGCCACCCGCCTCTCCACCCTCGCCACCGGATATCAGCTATACGCCAGGTCCGAGGGCAGGAGCCCCAGGACCATTGACATTATCACCAGCAGCATAGCTTCCCTGGAGTCCTTCCTCCACTCCCAGGGAGTTCCTCCCAACGCCGCCACTTTCGGCGCGGCCGAGATGCGTGCCTTCATCCTCTACCTCCAGGAGAAGAGGTGCTACAGCGAGCACCCCTACGCCCCACCGCAGACCAGGCGGCTCTTAGCCCACACCGTCAACTGCTATATGAGATCCATCAGGGCATTTTGGTCCTGGCTTCTACGGGAGGGAATCGTCGACCAAAGCCCCTTTAACGTGGTGAAGGTGCCCAAAGCCCCGGTGAAGCTGATGCCGACCTTCTCCAACTCGCAGATCAGGGCATTCCTTGACGCTATCGATACCCGTACCCCTGCGGGCTTCCGCGACTATGCCGTCATCCTCACCCTGCTTGACACGGGAGTTAGGGTCAGTGAACTGACAGGCCTCAGGATGCGTGACACGCGGCTTGACGAAGGGACCCTGCGGGTGCTGGGCAAGGGGAATAAGGAGAGGCTGGTCCCCGTGGGCAGAGGCTTGAAGCGGCTGCTGTGGCGCTATATCAGCGGGCTGCGTCCCCAGCCGGCCCTGGTAGGCCTTGACTTGGTTTTTCTCACCGTGGATGGCAGGCCACTCACCAAGAACCGCGTCGAGGCCATGATAAAGAAGTACGGCGCCAGGGCGGGTCTCGAGGGAGTGAGATGCTCCCCGCACACGCTGCGCCACGCGGCAGCGGTGAGCTTTCTCAGAAACGGCGGTGGCGCCTTCAGCCTGCAGCAGATGCTGGGACACTCGTCCCTGGAAATGACCCGGCACTACTGCGAACTCGCCTTTGTATATCCGCCGACCCTGCCGGTAACTTATCCCCATCACCTCTGATGCGTCCCTTATAGTCATTGCTTTCTCCCTCACCCTGGATATCACGACCAGGCGAGAGCGTTCCTTCTGGCTCATGGCCAATGATCCTCCTTCCATTCAGGCACCTCCTTTCGAGTTGCCTTTTCTTTACTACTTTTCTCGTAAAGAGGACACTTCTATCGAGTTCTCTAGAGGACATTATCATAGAGTTACAACAGGGATGGACAAAGGGCTTGGCAAACAAGGTGCTATGTGGCTACAATAGGTGCCAAGAGCCATTAGGGATCAGGATTACCTCACTGTAAGTGGAAATGGGAAACCCTGGATAATGGCGTTGTACAATATGAGAAGTTCAATCAGGTAGCTCTGAATTGTCAAGCGAATCTTACGATGTCATCATAGTGGGGGCGGGGCCAGCGGGAAGCTACGCCGCCTACAGGCTAGCTTCGCTTGGTCACAAGGTAGCCGTCCTGGAACAAAAAGAGGCGCCGGGCGTTGATGTTTGCTGCACCGGGATAATCAGCACTCAGTGCTTTCGTTCCTTTGGTGTCGGCCCCGAGGTCATATTGACAGAGGCTAATTCGGGCAGGTTTTTCTCGCCTTCGGGAAGGTGTTTGAGACTGCAAAGCGAAAAGGTTGAAGCTTACGTCGTAGACCGGGCTTCCTTTGATCAAGCTATTGCTTGTAAAGCCGCGGCGCAAGGTGCTGAGTATCTCTTCTCATGTCAGGTTGTTGACATTTCAGTGGAGAACGGCAGGGCACAAGTTGAAGCCTTATGCCGCGGCTCAAGGGAACTATTTACCAGCAGAGCTGTCATCCTGGCCCATGGTTTCAAGGCTAAGCCGCCTGAGAAGCTGGGTTTCGGCGAAATGAAGCATTTCCTCACCGGTGCTCAGGCGGAGATTGAAACCAGGAACATTGATGAAGTTGAAGTGTACTTCGGTCAGGGAATAGCACCGGGCTTGTTTGCCTGGCTTGTACCTACTTCACCCAATAGAGCCCTGGTTGGGCTCTTGTCAACGTCTCAGGCCAAGCTACATCTACAAAACTTCCTTGCGGGTCCCTTCTGCCAGGGCAGGGTGATGAACGGGA
>Ga0209986_10005452_pt1 | contig 10541 bp, 10 predicted proteins | sample BlataG_FD_183168 | JGI IMG/M metagenome (GOLD analysis project Ga0209986, IMG submission 183168) | Deep subsurface microbial communities from Black Sea to uncover new lineages of life (NeLLi) - Black_00105 metaG (SPAdes) (version 2) | ecosystem: Environmental > Aquatic > Marine > Oceanic >...
TGTTTTATGCTCTGGTAGGTACAATAATAATTTTAATTATGCACCGGGATAATATTGCCAGGTTACTATCGGGTAAAGAGCGTAAGTTAGGTGGTAAGGCTGAGAAGGTAGATTCGCCTTCCTCTATCCACATAGAGGGCGCGGGGTAAGATATGCCCAGGGTTGCCATTATTGGTACCACTATCTGGGGGATAACCCTGGGAGTGGTATTAGCACGTAGGGGGGTGGAGGTCGGGCTTTGGGCACGGACAGAACAAGAAGCCATTGAATTGAGAGATGCCAGATATCATTCCGACTTGCTTTCTGGTGTCATCTTGCCTCCTCAGCTATCAATTACCAGCTCATTAAGTGAAGCCTTAGTCGATGCAAGGGCAGTAATTCTGGCTGTGCCATCTCAGAGGATGCGGCAGAACATAAAATCAGTTGCTGACCATCTTGATGCTTCAATGTTGATAGTGAGTGCCGCCAAGGGTCTGGAGATTGGCAGTAACAAGCGGATGTCCCAGGTAATTGCTGATGAGATAAACCCTGATTTTCGGTCCGATATTTGTGTTCTTTCCGGACCTAATTTGTCACAGGAGATTCTCCGCGACCTACCTGCGGCTGCAGTGGTGGCTGCCTGGGATGAGGCTGTAGCCAGAAAGGCTCAAAGGCTACTAAATACCCCCAACCTTTGTCTATTTACCAATACCGATGTCATAGGTGTGGAGTTAGGGGGGGCATTGAAGAATATTATCGCTCTAGGTGCTGGCATGGCTGATGGGCTAGGCTATGGTGACAATGCTAAGGCGGCTTTAATCACCCGTGGTCTGACTGAGATAGCAGCTCTGGGGGTTGCCCTTGGGGCAAATCCCCTCACCTTTTCCGGGCTAACTGGCTTGGGCGATTTATTCGCTACCTGCGCTAGCCCGTTAAGTCGTAATCACTATGTGGGGGTGGAGTTAACCAAGGGACACTCGCTAGAGGAGATAACCAAATCAATGGATGGTGTGGCTGAGGGGGTAAGCACCACCATTGTTGCCTATAATCTAGCCCAGCAATTTGGGCTGGAGATGCCTATCACTGAGAAGATTTATCAGGTACTTTACCAAGGGCTTAGCCCTCGTCAAGCAGCATTGGAGCTGATGGAGGCTGAAGCCGGGCATGAGCTAGTGGGTCGAAGGTGGCAATTGCTCTCTCTGTTTAGGCGCTGAAGCTGTCCGATTACCCAAAAAATCAAGATTTTTTGAGACCCCTGTGAGAAAATCCCTTTCATTTTTCGGGATTTGGCATATTGGCTGGACTTAAGCTGTCGGCCAATTCCTGGAACAGTTGACGTTGTTTTTTCGTTAGAGAATCAGGGGTAACTACAAGTAGCGTAACTAGCTGGTCGCCATGCCCACCCCGGTGTAAGTGGGCAACGCCCTGACCTTTAAGCCTAAAGACCTGTCCTGTTTGACTGCCAGCCGGGAGCTTGAGCTTGGTTTTGCCGTCCAGGGTGGGCACCTCTACCTCAGTGCCGAGAGCAGCTTGAGCAAAGTTGATTGGCAGCTCATAGAGGATGTCATCATTATCTCGGGTGAAGAATTCGTGCTCTTTGACTGATAGGGAGATGTAGAGATTGCCTGGGGAGCCACCCCTTGTCCCAGCTTCACCTTCACCACTGAGGCGTATTTGGGAGCCATTATCAACCCCAGCCGGGATTTTAACCGAGATATTACGCTTGAGTTTTTCTTTACCTGTGCCTCGGCACTGTGGGCAGGGCTCGGTAATGATTCTGCCTTCACCGTGGCACTGTGGGCAGGCAGTGGTGTGAGTGAAGCGCCCGAATAGGCTCTGCTGGACCCGGCGCACCTGCCCAGTGCCATTACAATTGGGACATCGGCTGGGTTGACTACCGGGCTTGCAGGCAACGCCCTGGCATAATGAGCAGTTCTCGGTGCGTAATATGGTTATCTCCTTTTCGCAGCCCAGGGCGGCTTCCTCAAAGGTGATGGTAATTCTGTAGTGGAGGTCAGCACCACGCTGTGGTGCTTGGCGGGCGGCGGTGGCTGCACCGCCGAAGAAGGCGTCAAAGATATCCCCAAAGCCGCCGAAGTCGAAGCCCTCAAAACCTCGCCCGAAATATCCCTCGGCACCACCATGCCCAAAGCGGTCATATGCAGCACGCTTATCCGAGTCAGAGAGCACTTCATAGGCCTCGTTTACCTCTTTGAATTTCTCCCCCGTCTTATCATCATGGTTGTGGTCAGGGTGATACTTGAAGGCTAGCTTACGAAACGCCCTCTTTATTTCCTCATCGGTGGCATTTCTATCTATTCCGAGGACTTCATAATAATCGCGCTTTGTTGGCATGTGTCTGACCCCATCCCCTTTATCCCCTTCCCCTTATCAAGGGGAAGGGGAATTAGTTATTGTAAGAGGGGCGAAGCCCCTCTTAAACTCTCCTTCAACGTTCCTTCCGTCTGGCGGCTCAACTGCTGACTGGCTTGCTCCGGTACAAGTGAGAAAACTCCATTAGATAAATCAACCTTTCGCAAAGCATAGGGATTATGTTCATATCTGAATGAGTATTGTTCAAGGTTTCCCTCAAAATAAAGAACCCCGCTGACATATTGATACATCTGGAAAAGTCCAGATTCATTGTGGTGAAGACAATGAAGAAGTCTTTGGAAATCTATTCCCGCTCGCCAGTCTGGACATATGGCTATGATATAAGGTACTCCTAGCTCTTCTATCAAAGCCCGATATTTTTGCATTTTCTCCCAAATGCAGTCATACAGACGATAGTTATTCTTATTTTCACGAGACCATACTGCATGACCTTGATCTATCTCGTTCTCTGTGTCCTTATCTCTGTGGAAGTTTACCAAATCAATTATGCCTATCACCGCCGACTTCTTGTCCAAGACGCACCAATCAGGGGTTTTGTTCTCGACCCTATACTCATACCTTACTTCGAAACCCCTTGAGCTAAGGTAAGCTCCAAGAATAAGCTCCCCAAAGGTATGCATTGTCTGTTCAAAATCGCGGCGTTGCTCGCTAAACTTATTTACAAACCTTCGTTGATCGTCATCACACAAGTGCTCAAAGCAACGATAGATGGCATCGCTAAATTCCTTGTTATTAGCTATTTGACCGTATTTCATAGTGGTTCTAAACCTCGTGGAATTCACCCTCCACGGTGCCCTCTTCGCCTTCTTTGCCCGGAGGTGCTTCACCACCCGGAGGGGGTGGCTGCCCACCCGGCGGTGGCTGTTGCCCATAGACGGTAGCCCCTATTTTTTGCATAACTTCAGATAGCTCCTGTGTTGCCTGGCGGACGGCATTGATATCTGTGCCCTGTAGTGCTGAGCGTACCGCTTGAATCTTGCCTTCTACCTCTTGGTTCAAGTCTGAAGGTATCTTGTCCTTCTGCTCTCGCAGGGTTTTTTCCGCGGTATAAGCCAGGGTGTCAGCGGCATTGCGGGTTTCCACTTCCTCACGGCGTTTAGTATCCTCGGTGGCGTAAGTCTCTGCTTCACGCTGCATCTGTTCTATCTCTTCCTTAGAGAGTCCGCTGGAAGCGGTGATAGTGATTTTCTGCTCCCGACCGGTGCCTTTATCATGAGCTTTAACATTGAGGATGCCATTGGCGTCAATATCGAAGCTGACCTCAATCTGGGGCAGACCCCGTGGTGCCGGCAGGATGCCATCAAGCATAAATCGTCCCAGAGCTCTGTTATCGGCAGCTATAGGTCTCTCCCCCTGGAGGACATGAATCTCAACACTGGGCTGGTTATCAGCCGCAGTGCTGAAAATCTGGCTCTTGGAGGTAGGGATGGTGGTATTACGGGGGATGAGAGGAGTAGCCACTCCACCAAGGGTCTCAATACCCAGGGTGAGTGGGGTAACATCAAGCAGGAGAACATCCTTGACCTCTCCCTTGAGCACTCCTGCCTGGATAGCAGCGCCTATAGCTACTACCTCATCGGGGTTAACTCCCTTGTGGGGCTCCTTGCCGAAAAATTGTTTTACCTTCTCATAGACCAGGGGTGTTCTGGTCTGCCCGCCGACTAGAACCACCTCATCTATCTGGGCCGGGGTCTTTTCGGCATCGGTTAGTGCCTGGCGGCAAGGACCCAGACTCTTTTCTACCAGGTCCATTATCAATTGCTCCAGCTTAGCCCGAGTAAGGGTGATGTTAAGGTGCTTGGGACCACTGGCATCAGCGGTAATAAAGGGAAGGTTTACCTCGGTCTGCTGGACGGTGGAGAGCTCGCATTTAGCCTTTTCGGCGGCTTCCTTTAGTCGCTGTAGCGCCATTTTATCCTGCCGCAGGTCTATCCCTTGGTCTCGCTTGAACTCATCGCAGAGCCAGTCCATAATTCTCTGGTCAAAATCATCGCCTCCCAGATGGGTGTCGCCGTTGGTTGATTTGACCTGGAAGGTGCCTTCACCCAGCTCCAGGATGGATACATCAAAGGTCCCTCCACCAAGGTCAAAGACGGCGATTGTCTCCTCCTTTTTCTTATCCAATCCGTAGGCTAGAGAGGCGGCGGTTGGCTCATTAATTATTCGCAGCACCTCCAGCCCGGCTATCTTACCAGCATCCTTGGTTGCCTGCCGTTGACTATCGTTGAAATAGGCGGGCGCGGTAATTACAGCTTCAGTAACCTTCTCGCCTAAGTAAGCCTCGGCATCCGTCTTAAGTTTTTGTAGAATCATAGCCGAGATTTCTGGCGGGCTGTATTCCTTATCGCCCATCATTACCCAGGCATCACCATTGGCTGCTTTGGTTATCTTGAAGGGCAGTAGCTTCCTGTCATATTCTACAGTGGGCTCATCAAACTTGCGTCCCATCAGGCGCTTGATGCTGAATATGGTGTTATCTGAGTTGGTAATAGCCTGACGCTTTGCCACTTGCCCTGCCAGGCGCTCGCCATTCTTACTCATAGCTACCGTTGATGGGGTGATGCGACCACCCTCAGCATTAGGAATAATTACTGGCTCTCCTGCCTCCATCACCGCCATCGCAGAAAAGGTTGTGCCCAAATCAATACCTATAACCTTTCCCATAGTTTAATCCTCCTTCTTTTCCTCCTCTTCTCCATTGCCCACTACCACCATAGCGGGGCGAATAACCCTATCGTGTAACTTGTAACCCTTCTGTAGCTCCTCGATAACTATTCCCTCCTTACCGTTAGCATGCATCGCTGCTTCATGGAGCTTGGGGTCAAATGGTTCACCCAGTGCCTTAATCTGGGAGAGTCCCTGTGCCTCCAGGCTTGCCCAGAGCTTGCGTTCAATGAGCTTTATGCCATCTACCCAGCTAAGTTTGATGAGATGGGGTGGGATAGAGGTAAAGGCTCGCTCCAGGTCATCAAGGATGGGCAGAAGGTTAAGCAAAAGCATAGCGTTAGCGAACTTGCCGATTTCCTCCTTTTCTTGCTCACTGCGCCGCTTGTAATTAATGAAGTCTGCCTGGGTTCTTTGCCAGTTAGCTAGATAGCTTTCTGCCTTTCCCTTTTCCTCGGTCAGGATTTTCTTCAATGTCTCTATATCCTCTATCTCAGCGACCCCTGGTTCTACCTCCTTGGCTTGACCCTCTTCTGGTTCTTGTTGTGTCATAATTATCTACCTCACCCCCTTAGTCCCCCTCTCCATGATATGGATACATATTCCTATCCTGAGGGGGAACGGAATGCGCAAGAGAGGCGAAGCCTCTCTTGAACTCTCCTTTATTATTTACTCCTTATCAATTAACATATGGCATTATGCTGCCGAGGGCTTTCTCCCATATAGCTCAGCTATCAGTTGGCTCAGCACTGAGGATAAATAGCTTATGGCGGAGATAGTTCGGGCATAGGGCATACGGGTGGGGCCGACCACACTGATAATACCAACGGCTTCTTCAGGCAGCCCATATTGTCTGATTACCACGCTGCAATCCTGGATAACCTCTGCCTTATTCTCCTTACCTATGATTACCCGCACCCCTTGGCTGCCTATCTCCTCGGGGGCGATGGTCCTCAGCAGGTTTCTGCAATCGATTAATTCCATTAGGGTTAGCACCTGGTGGCCATGGCGGAATTCTGGCTGGTTAAGGGTAAAGTGCAGTCCATCGAGGCAAGACTTCTCATACTCCTGCTCATCTTCAGCTTGCATTATCTTGAGCAGGCAATTGGTTAGCTGCTGCTCGGTGGGGGAAAGGTCTATCTTCTCGGCCAAAATCCGTGCCCTGGTCAAGTCAGAGTAAGCAGCATTTAGTTTATTGGCCATTGTTGTTAACTCCGATTGGGATATAACTTGGTCAAAGGTTATTAGCTGTTGCTTTAGTCTGGCTCCGTGAAGGACAAGGACAACCAGTGCTAGCGAGTCTTTCAGGGCGACCAGCTCCAGGTGCTTGAATTGGCAATTTGTTGGTTTGGGTATAGTTACTATAGCCACATTTTGGGCCAACTGAGAGGTGAGTGCTGCCGTCAGGCTCAGCCACTCCTCTAGCTCCCCCTCCACCTGGTGGAAGAGGTGGCTTATCAAGAGCTGCTCAGCTAAGGGGAGCTCAATATCACTCAAAGTCTCCACATAGTAGCGGTAGCCCTTGTCTGAGGGGATGCTCCCGGATGAGGGGTGGGGGCGGGTAATATAACCCTCTTGCTCCAGGTGTGCCATCTCATTGCGGATGGTGGCTGGACTAACTGCCAACTCATAGTCGTTAATGATACTCTGCGACGGTACTGGCATTGCCCTGGCAATATATTGTCCCACTATAGACTTGAGTATTGTCTCACTTCTAGAGGATAGCACCTTTACCTCCGTGCGCCCAGAATTAGCACTCTAACCCTGAGACTGCTAATCATATTTAACTTACCACCTTTAGCCATCGCTTGTCAAGAGGAATTTTAGAGATTTATTTGACTCTACTTACCTTGGGCTGGTAATGGGGGAGTTTTGGAGGGACGTTAGCCCCTCTGAAGAATTCGCCTTCCACTCATCAGGGGGAAGGGGGTAGGGGGATAGGGTTATTAAATTATCGATTGACCGGTAAACTCGCCTATGTTATATTTTGAGCAAGTAGAGGTATTAGAAATATGGATATTAGCTGGTTAGGTCATTCTTGCTTCAGGATTAGGGGTAGTCATGCCACAGTTATTACTGACCCTTATTCACCGGGTTTGGGCTACTCATTGGGCAAGCCCAGTGCTCGTATTGTAACTGTATCCCATCAGCACCCGGGTCACTGCTATGTTCAAGGCATTGGTGGTCAACCAAGGGTGGTTGACGGACCAGGTGAGTATGAAATCAGTGGCGTCCTGATTATAGGGATAGCCACCTTTCATGATGGGGAGAGGGGCAGAAAGAGGGGCAAAAACACCGTCTATCTTATGGAGATAGATGAAATATCGGTATGTCATCTTGGTGACCTGGGGCATGTGCTCACTGGTGAGCAGGTTGAGGAGATAGACAATGTGGATGTGTTACTGCTTCCAGTAGGTGGGGTGTCTACTATAAATGCTCCTATGGCAGCTGAGGTAGTGCGGCAGCTTGAGCCGAAAGCCGTGATTCCTATGCATTACAAAACCCCAACGCTAAACAGGGAGCTGGAGCCGGTGGAAAGGTTTCTTAAGGAGATAGGAGCGAAGGAGGTCAATTCCCAACCTAAGCTTTCCCTTACCAAGTCAAGCCTGCCTTCTAGCACCCAAGTCTTTTTGCTCGATTATTGAGAATTATCTACCTCACCCCCCTCTCAATAAATTACCATCCCCTTGGTAAGGGGGGGATACAGGGGGTGGGGGTGATAAGAAATTTTATGCCTCCTTGGTCAGGTTAGCCAGGAACTCGGCGTTAGATTTTGTCTTGCGCAGGCGGTCAAGGACTCGCTCGGTAGTTTCAGAGAAGTTGTTGGAGTCAGAGGCAATCATAGACACCATTCGCCGCAGCAGCCATACCTGCTTTACCGCCTCCTCACCCAGCAGAAGCTCCTCCCGTCTGGTGCCACTGCGATTAATATCCATTGCCGGGTAGATTCGGCGCTCGGCTAATCGGCGGTCAAGGTGAAGCTCCATATTCCCCGTTCCCTTGAACTCCTCATAAATAAGCTCATCCATGCGGCTGCCGGTATCAATGAGGCAGGTGGCGATGATGGTCAGGCTTCCACCCTCGGCGGTATTGCGGGCAGCGCCAAAGAAGCGCTTGGGGGGATAAAGAGCAGCAGGGTCAACACCACCGGATAGAGTGCGACCGCTGGGGGGCACAGCCAGGTTATATGAGCGAGTGAGGCGGGTAATGCCATCAAGGAGGATGACCACATCCTTGCCACTTTCCACTATTCGTTTGGCTCTCTCCAGCGCCAGTTCGGCGACACGGGTGTGATTCTCCACCGGCTCATCAAAGGTGGCAGATATCACCTCGCCCTTGACCGAGCGCCTAATATCAGTAACCTCCTCCGGCCGCTCGCCAATGAGGCATACCATCAGGTGAATATCATTATAGTTAGTGGTGATGGCAGTGGCTATAGATTTGAGCAGCACCGTTTTACCGGCTTTGGGTGGTGATACAATCAGGCCTCGTTGCCCTCGTCCGATAGGGGCGATGAGGTTCAGAAGCCGGGTGGATAGGTCATTGGCTGAGGTCTCCAGGTTGAGTAGTTTGTCAGGGAAGGTGGGAGTGAGTGAGCCGAAGGAGGGTCGGCTTTTGGTTAACTCGGGGTTCAGCTCGTTGATTACCTCCACCCTGACCAAGCCGTAGTATTTCTCGCCATTTTTTGGTGGTCTGCCCTGACCGGCAACCATATCGCCGGTGCGCAGACCAAAGCGGCGGATTTGAGACTGGGAGACATAGACATCAAGTGAGCTGGGCAGCAGGCTGTTTTGCCTCAGAAAGCCATAGCCCTCTCCGATAATCTCAAGGATGCCGCTACAGAATATATAGCCCTGTTGCTCAGTATATGCCTGGAGAAGGCGCATGATGAGGTCTTGCTTCTTGAGATTACTGTAGCTGGAGATGTCCATCTCCTTGGCTAGCTCGATCAGCTCTTCTCTGCTTTTGTTTTCTAATTCGCCAATGTTCATAGTATAACCTCGCCCTCTATGGTTATTTCGGAGACCATGTGCTATTTATCAACCTATCGCTGTGAGATGCGTTGCCAGTCGTTGAGGAAGCGGGCGACGCCGACATCAGTAAGCGGATGGTGGAGCATCTGCATCAGAACCTTATGGGGAACGGTGGCAATGTGAGCCCCTGCCTTGGCGGCAGCCACACAGTGCTGGGGGTGGCGGATGCTGGCGGCAATCACCTGGGTGGTTAGCTGGTAGTGTTGGAAGACATCAACAATATCCTTGACTACCTCCATGCCGTTGTGACCGGCATCGTCCAGTCTGCCGACAAAGGGGCTGACATAGGTAGCGCCGGCCAGGGCACCGAGGAGGGCTTGATTTAGCGAGAAGCACAGGGTAAAGTTTACCTTTATATTCTCCTTTACCAGCGCTGATGTTACCTCCAGACCGTCGGTGGTGGCCGGGATTTTAATCACGATATTGGGCGCCCAGGAAGAGATGAGCTTTGCCTGCTCAATCATCGCTTGAACCCCTTCAACTAGCACCTCAACGGAGATAGGTCCGGGGATAATAGAGCAGATCTCTTTGACAATGGCTTGGTAGTCAGCCGTTCCCTCACTGGACACCAGGCTGGGGTTGGTGGTAACGCCACTAATGATGCCCAGCTTGGCTGCTTGCCTGATTTGGTCAATGTTGGCTGTATCCAGAAAGATTTGCATTTGAACCTCTAAAACTAGGGTGAAAGGGGCAGTGGTGGTTGAGCCCCCTCCCGTAATACATCCTTGGCTTTACCGATAAATTCTCGGAACAGGGGGTGGGGGTGACTGGGGCGGGAGCCAAATTCGGCGTGGAACTGGCAGCTCACCATCCACGGGTGGTTGGCTAGCTCGCAGAGCTCAACCAGCTTGCCATCGGGGGATAGTCCGCTATAGACCATTCCTGCCTTCTCTAGTTGAGCACGAAATTGATTGTTAAATTCGTAGCGGTGTCTGTGGCGCTCGTGGACCAGGCTCTGCCCATAGGCACTAGCGGCACAGCTGCCATCAATCAGTTGGCAGGGGTAGTTGCCCAGGCGCATAGTGCCCCCCTTGTTCTCTTTGTCCTTCTGTCCGGGCAGGAGGTCAATGACTGGGTAGGGGGTAGAGGCATCAAACTCGGTGGAGTTTGGCTTGGCTGAGCCCAGGACATAGCGGGCAAACTCAATTACCATGACATGCATCCCCATGCACAGCCCCAGGTAGGGGATTTCATTGTTTCTGGCGTAGCTAGCTGCCTTTATCATGCCCTCTATCCCTCTAACGCCGAATCCGCCAGGGATAATAATGCCCTGGGCTGAGCTCAGTAGAGAATCGCTCCCATCGGCTTCCAGAGCCTCTGACGGAACCCAGGTGAAATTAATATCTTTATTATGATACAGGGCGGCGTGGTGCAGTGCCTCCCGAACTGAGAAGTAGGCATCCTTTAATTCCACGTATTTTCCCACCAGAGCGATATTAACTGGCTCACGGGGTGTTTTGATAAGGTTGA
>Ga0209986_10005456_pt1 | contig 10539 bp, 7 predicted proteins | sample BlataG_FD_183168 | JGI IMG/M metagenome (GOLD analysis project Ga0209986, IMG submission 183168) | Deep subsurface microbial communities from Black Sea to uncover new lineages of life (NeLLi) - Black_00105 metaG (SPAdes) (version 2) | ecosystem: Environmental > Aquatic > Marine > Oceanic >...
ACATTAATATCCATAAATCAAAGTCAATCAATAAGCTAAATTTATTACTTTTCTTTATTTAAACTTCTCTTCAAATAACCTTTTGGCGAATATTTTCGGTTTGGTGCTTATTTTACTAATTGTGTTATTAAAATTAACTTATACCGTTAAATAGAAAATAATTTAATATAAATAACATAAGAAATAAAATAACCAATAAATTAAATAAAAAAAATTAAATCTTTCGATATTAGAAGAAGTAAATGTATCGAAAATTAATTGACAACTAAATAGAAATTCAAAATTGTAAAATTTGAGGTGGAGTAAGAAAGAAAATGGAAAAATCTGAAAATCATCGGATTGGATACTATGCATGCCAGTGAGGTATAAATATACGTAGTAAAGTTGATTGCAACAAGCTAGTAGAATTTGCTAAAGGTTTAGATGATGTGGTTGTTTCTAAAACTCATGCCTTTCTATGTACTGAAAGCGGACAAAATGAAATTATTAAGGATATTGAAGAGAAAAACTTAGATTGTATCGTAGCTTCTGCTTGAACTCCTAGGACTCATGAACCCGTTTATAGAGCTTCAATTGCTAAAACTGATTTAAATCCCTACTTCTTTCAAATGGTTAATGTAAGAGAACATGCTTCATGGTGCACTAAAAGTAATGAAGAAGCGTTAGAAAAGGCAAAGATATTGGTTAAAGGAGGTATGGAGAGAGCTAAACTACTGGAAGTGGTTCCGATTAAAACAGTTTCTGTTGAAAAAGCAACTTTAGTAGTTGGTGGAGGGATAGCTGGAATGAACGCCGCGTTAGACTTAGCAAATCAAGGAATAAAGGTCTATTTGGTCGAAAAAAATACTACAATAGGAGGAAGAATGTCCCAGTTAGATAGAACCTTCCCAACAGACGATTGTTCGATATGAATATGTGGACCAAAAATGTTAGAAGTTAATCGGCATGAAAATATTGAAATACTAAGCTATAGTGAAGTGAAAAAAGTTGAAGGGCATGTTGGAAATTATAATATTACTGTTGAAATGAAGCCGCGTTATATAAATAAAGATTGTAATGGATGTGGCGCCTGTTCTGAAGTGTGTCCGATATATACTTCAAACTATTTTGACGAAAATTTAGGAGTGAGAAAAGCAATAGATATAGCGTTTGGACAAGCAGTACCTTTTTTGTACGACGTAAATAGAGATGTATGCGTGGAATGTTTTAGTTGTGTGGAAGCTTGTGAATTAGATGCCGTAGATTTCAGTCAAGTGCCAGAAAATATCAATTTTAAAGTGGGGACAATCATTATAGCAACTGGATGGGATATATATGAACCTTATGGAGAATACGGATATGGAAAATTCGAAAATGTGATAAATCAAGCCCAACTTGAAAGAATCTTGGCTCCAAATGGACCATTAGATGGACATGTGCATCGAATTTCAGATGAAAAAGAACCCAAAGAAATCGTTTTTATTCAATGTGTAGGAAGCCGTAACACGGAAAGACCCTATTGTAGTGGTGTCTGTTGTATGCTAGCGTTGAAAAATGGAAAACTACTTAAAGAGGAATTTCCAGACGCGAATATTACTATTTGTTATATAGATATGAGAACGAGTGAAAAGGGGTTCGAAGAATATTACCAACGAGCTAAGGATTCTGACATTAGAATGATCCGGGGAAAAGTTGGCGAAATAACAGAAGATCCTGAGACTAAAAACATAAATATTCGAGTTTATTCGTCTTTAACTGACGAAATCATTAAAATTAGCGCGGATCTAGTAGTTTTGTCATCAGCAGCATTACCTTCAAAAGGTACAGAGCAGATTACTAAAGTTTTAAACTTAGACGCAGATATGAATGGATTTTTAACAGAATCTCACTTCGGTTTAATGCCACAAGAAACTAAAACTAAAGGTATTTTCATAGCAGGGTTCGCTCAAGGGCCAAAAGATATTGCATATTCGGTTTCTCAGGCTAGAGCTGCTGCTAGTAAAGTAGCAGAATTAACAGCTCCTGGAGAAATAGATATTGAATTAATAACTGCTAAAGTAGATATTGATTATTGCATTTCTTGTAGAAGGTGTGAGAAAGAATGTCCTAAAGGAGCTATAAAAGTAGATGAGATCGGAGCTGTAGTAGATGAAATAAATTGTGATGGCTGTGGTATTTGTGCGACTTGTTGCCCAACACAAGCAATAGATATAATATATTATAGAGATACGCAACTATATGCTGAAATTACCGGATTATTAGAAGGAGGTTAAAGCAAAATGGAGTATAAATATAAGATTATAATATTTGCTTGTTTGAAATGAGGATATGGAGCAGCTGATTTAGCAGGAGTCTCTCGTATAAAATACACGCCCACAGTAAAGATAATTAAGGTACGATGTACTGGAAGAGTTGATGTGAAATACATACTATATGCTATAAAATCAGGAGCAGATGGTGTAATGGTCGTTGGATGACGACCAAACGAATGTCAATTTAAAAACGGTAATTTTACAGCTCAACGACACGTAGATTTCGCCAATAGAATACTTGACTCTAGAGGTTTTGGAAACCAAAGAGTTAATATGTATTGGTTAAGTAGTGCTGAAGGAGAAAAATTCGTGAAATCCGTAGAAGATGCTTACGAAAAGATAAATAGAGCAGGACCAAATCCGATGAATACCATGGATATTAATAAAGTAAAACAAAAGAGATTAACTACTCCCTTAGAAGAATGAATCTTATGAGAAAAATATTAGTTATAAGATGACTTGCCTTGCGAAGGAGGGAGTCTAATAATAACATTATTTGTTAAAATAAGTTGTAAATAAATAGGTAAATGAAGGAAATATGGTTCAAGTTGTAAATAGCAAGTTATTTAAGGGAATTTCTCCCAAAGATTTAATGGAGGCTACTTATCAAGCTTCGGGAAATTTTCAAGTAAGAGCTTTTTTTGAAGCAAAAGAAGAGATATTGAAAGTAGGTAAATTTTCTGAAAGCGAATTTCATGAAATCCTCGATGCTATGATAGATGCAGAAACTGAGCGGAAATTAATATTGGATGAATTAAAGGGTAATAAGCCGTTATTTTTAGAAGAAATCGTAAATATAATTAAAGATTTCCCCCCTGAAAATGTTATTAGAGATGTTATTTATTTAAAAGAACAAGGGTACGTTCAGGAACATGTGGAAATTAAGACTAAAACGGTTATAAAAAAAATCAAGGGAGAAGAAAAAGAAGTTGAAGTAAAAGAATTCTTTTATAGGTACCAAGTAAAGGATTTATCAGACGATTTTATTGAGTATTATTTTGAACCTGTTTCTATAGTTTTTAACGCAGGAGTCTGTTGTCAATGTGGATGGTGCTCTGCGATCTGTCCTGTAAACGCCATTGTAGTAACGGCAGAAAATCTTGAAATTGACGAAGAAATTTGCATGAAATGTGCGTTGTGTTTTTCGGTATGCCCTCGTTCCTTTTCGATAGATCAAGCTAATGAAAGCATTAAAAAGTTAGACAAATCTCTAAAATGGTCTGAAAAAACTGGAGCTTACATTAACGCTTACTCTGCTTCAACGACTAAAGATGATATTAAGAAAGTACGTCAAGATGGTGGTATTGTAACTTCTATCTTGAAATATCTTTTAGAAAATAATCTTGTTGATGCAATTGTAGCTGTGCAGCATTCTGAAGAATTATGGAGACCAGAACCTGTAATAGTAGAAAATATGAAAGATTTATATAAAACGGGTGGTACTAAATATGCAAATTCGCCTTCTTTAATCATCATAGATCAATGTAAGAAATACGAGAAGATAGCTATCGTAGGAGTGCCTTGCATGATGAAAGCTATAGAAAAGGGGACTATGTTTCCAAGTGGGTTACCATTTTTTAAAAATATTAAATACAAGATCGGGCTTTTTTGTATGGAATCATTTCCTTATGACGGGATAATTAATTTAACTAAAGAACAGTTTAATAAGGACATAAACGAACTGACCAAAATGAATATTGGAGGCGGTAAATTTATAATAAATTTGAAATCTGGAGAGCAAATGGATGTACCCCTTAAAGAAGTGCAAAAATACGCGCGCGATAATTGTCATTTTTGTGAAGATCTAACATCAGATTACGCTGACATCTCTGTAGGATCTATTGGGTCGCAGGATGGATGGTCTTCTGTAATAACGAGATCGGAAGATGCAGATAAACTATATAACAATATAGTTAAAGCAGGATTAATCGAATCTAAGAGTTTAAAGGATGTAAAGCCCGGGCAATTTCTAGTAGAAAAAATTGGTGGAATTAAACGAAACAAATGTAAATCAATAAATTTGAAAGAGAATCAAGATGAGCACTAAAACTTTTCAGGATTTAATAAAGGAAGTGCACGATAGAGGCATATGTCAAGAATGTGGAGGCTGCGTTTCCTTCTGCAGCTCGGCAGAATACGACATTATTGGATTTAAAGACCAATATTCGCCTCCAGTATATATTAACGAAGAAAAATGCCTTGAATGTGGAATATGTTATTATATTTGTCCACAAACACATATTTTAGATGAGGATCTCAAGAAAACCTATAAATTCTCTGATTTCTCTTCTATGCCAATTGGATACTATGAGGATATATATTCTTGCCAAGCTACCGACAAGGAATTCTTAGAATACGGAACCGATGGCGGTGTAGTGAACTCAATAATAAATTATTTGATAGAAAAAAAAATGATTGATGGAGCAATTGTTTCGAGAACTGATGCTCCTTTTTCCAGAGAAGCAACTTTTGCCAATAATAAACCTGATTTAATAAGATCTTCTGGAGCTAAATTGGATATTTCGCCTCAATTAGACGAGATACAGAAGTTTAGCACTTACACTCATTCAATTCCAGAACTAAATCATTATAAATTCAAAAAATTAGCGGTAGTGGGTACTCCTTGCCAATTATATACGATCAGGTGTATGCAAGATTTAGGAGTGACTCCTTCTGAAAATGTTGAGATATGTCTTGGCTTATTTTGTTATGAAAATTTCTTTTTTGAAAAATCGCAGATAAAGAAATTTGAGAAAGATTTTAACATAAAATTTTCTGACATTGTTAAGATCAACATCAAAGAGGATGTGATTTTTAGATTAAAGAGTGAAGGAACAGGAGAAAAAATAATTCATATTCCATTTAATCATTTAAAAGAGTATATGCGTCCAGCCTGTAACGCTTGTGATGACTTCACTAATATATTTGCTGATATCTCATTTGGAGGGTTAGGCTCACCTGATAAATATACTACTGTTATACCTCGAACTGAGAAAGGCAAAAGAATTTTATCTCATGTAATTAATACTGGAATAATTAATTGCTTAGATTTAGATTCGAATAAAAAAACTAAAATGATTGAGTTAATTTCCCAATTTTCTCAATTAAAAATTAAACGTAAAGAAGATTTTATGAAGAATATAATTTAAAGAGGATTCTATTATAACAGAAACAAAAAGAGATATTGAAAGAAAAAAATTATTTGGAGATACATTAGATTATTTAGACAAAATTTATGAACCAGATTTAAGAAAGCTATTAAAGAAATGCTATCAATGCGGTCGGTGCAGCGGAGTTTGTCAATTAAGTAAGGTACAAAAATATACTCCAAGTAAAATTATTCAATTAATTTTAGAGGGTTTTGAAGAAAAAGTATTAAAGAGCGAGGTATTATGGGATTGTTTAACCTGTAATCAATGTCTCAAAGATTGTCCAGAGGAAATAAACTTTGCCGATCTTGTTAGAATGGCCAGATATAAGATGAGACATTCAACAAATCAAAATATCGATGAATCTATAGCACACAAAGGAATATATACGACGATTTCAGAAATAATGAGTCGTCCATATATTAATCCTGATAGATCTCTCGAATGGATTCCTAAAGGTTGCAAAACATCGGATAAAGGTAAAATCTTATATTTTGTTGGTTGCTTACCTTTTTTCAATTACGAATTTGATAATTTAGATTCTATAGCAAAAAGTACCTTACAAATTTTAAGTAAAGTCGAAAAAGAACCTATAGTCGTTTTTAAGGATGAAATTTGTTGCGGACACGATATATACTGGGGTCAAGGAAAGTTAAAAACATTTATTAAGTTAGCAAAAAAAAATATTGAAATGTTTGAGAAAGCAGGAGTCTCTACTATCGTAACCGCATGTGCTGAATGCTATAGAACTTTTAAGATTGACTATCAAAAGATTTTTGAAGATTTTAACGAACGATTTGAAGTAAAGCATATTATTGAATACATTTATGAGATGTGGAAAGAAGGTAAAATAGAATTTATAAATACGAGTCAACTTGAAGAACAAATTTCATTTACCTATCACGATCCATGTAGATTAAGCAGGTTTTTACCCAAAGAAAATAAAATTACTGAAAATGTTCGGGAAATATTTAAGGAATTCAATAAGTTAGGTTATAATTTTAAAGAGATGGAACATAATAAATCAAACTCTTTATGTTGTGGTGTGAATTCTTGGATGAATTGTAATGAGAAATCTAAAGCTCTTAGATATAAAAGAATGTTAGAAGCCAAATCTGCTGGTACGGTGATGATAACTTCCTGTCCAAAATGTAGAATTCACCTCTCTTGTTTAAAAGATGATATCGAAGAAATTTCTTCAATAGAAATTTTAGATTTCTCTGAGTTTTTAATAAATCATATTAAAGTTATTGATTCTAATAAAAAAGGCGATGTAAAGAAATAATGGAAGGGTCGGTATTGGTCATTGGCGCTGGTATTGCGGGAATCCAAACCTCTTTAGATCTAACCGAACTTGGATTTAAAGTTTATCTTGTAGAGAGATCGCCTTCAATTGGTGGAAGGATGGCTCAACTTGATAAGACTTTTCCTACGAATGATTGTAGCCTCTGCATTTTAGCTCCAAAAATGGTTGAGGTGTTTAGAAATCCTAATATTGAGCTAATGACTTATCACGAAGTCAAGAAAGTTAATGGAGATGCTGGAAATTTTACAATTACTATTTTAAAGAAACCTCGTTATCTTGACGAATCCTTGTGCAAGGGGTGCGGGGATTGCGCATCAAAGTGCCCTAAAATTGAAGTTCCTAATCTTTTCGATATGAATCTTGGCAAAAGAAAGTCAATTTATATACCTTTTCCACAAGCGGTCCCTCCAGTATACCTAATTGATCCTGAGCTTTGCCTTAAGATAACTAAAGGTGTGTGCGGAGTCTGTCAAAAAGTATGTACGGTTGAAGCGATAGATTTTGAGCAAAAACCTCAAGAAATTAAAATTAATGTGGGAGCTATTGTTGTAGCAACGGGATTTGATATGCCTGCTGAAAAATTAACTTCAAGATGGGGATATCGATATCAAAATGTAGTGAGCGCTTTAGAATACGAAAGAATATTATGTGCCTCTGGTCCGTTTGAAGGTCATGTCTTACGCCCTAGTGACCAAAAAGAACCTGAAAAAATAGCTTTCATTCAATGTGCAGGTTCAAGAGATTTACACGAGAATATTCCTTATTGTTCGAGCGTGTGTTGCATGTATACTGCAAAGGAGGCAATTATTACTAGAGAACACTCAGATAATGCTGAATGTTTTGTTTTTAGACATGATATCAGAGCATACGGTAAAAACTTTTATGAATTTACCCAAAGAGCTCAAGAAGAATATGGCGTAAAATATTTTCAGACAAAAATAAGTAATGTTGAAGAAGACCAGGAAACAAACGATTTAATTATTCACTATGAAGATTTAAAAAATGGAACATTTAATGATTTTCGAGCTAGTTTAGTCGTTTTAGCTACACCATTGGTTCCTACAAAAGGAACAGAAGAATTAGCAAGCATCTTAAAAGTTGAATTAGACAAATACAATTTTTTTAAAGAAAAATCTTATTTTAATAAATCCTTGTCATCACAAGGGGGAGTTTTTTTATGTGGTTTCTGTCAAGGACCAATGGACATACCCGAAACTGTAGCTGATGCAAGTGCAGTAGCATCTCAAGTCGCAATGTTACTAAATTCAGTAAAATTTAACGAAATTAAAGAAAAGAAATATGATGAACCTGAAAAGGAAATAAAGATAACCGACGACCCTCGTATAGGAGTGCTTATCTGTCACTGTGGGATTAACATTGGAAAATATGTTGATGTTTCTAGTGCTGTAGATTATGTTAAAACATTACCTTATGTTGTTCATTGTGAAGATAATATGTATTCATGTTCTAGTGATTCTCAAACAAGGATTAAGGAAGTAATAAAAGAACATAATCTTAATAGATTTATCGTAGCTTCTTGTACGCCAAGAACCCATGAGTCATTATTTCAAGAAACCTGCTTAGAAGCTGGATTAAACAAATATTTATTCGAAATGGTTAATATACGCGACCAATGCAGTTGGGTTCATATGAATGAATATGAATTTGCCACTGAAAAAGCTAAAGATTTGATACGAATGGCTGTGGCTAAAGCGCGGTTACTAAAACCTCTTACTGAAACAAAATTAGATATTACACCAAACGCTTTAGTTATTGGGAGTGGTGTATCTGGCATGACTGCTGCCCTCAATCTTGCTAATCAAGGATTTAAAACATGTATTGCTGAAAAAGAAGATATATTAGGAGGTAATCTTAATAACCTTAATATGTTATATCCAATCCACGAGGAGGCTTCAAATTTTCTAAAAGAGATTAAAAACAAAGTTGAGAAAAATAAAAATATCCAGATTCTCCTCGAGTCAGATATTAAAGAAATTAAAGGATTTATCGGTAATTATAATGTTTCTATTACCGCATCAAATCAAAAAGTTCACGATTTAAAAGTTGGTACAATTATTGTTGCTACTGGAGCTCAAGAATTAAAACCAGAAGGTAGTTTTCAATATAACAAAAATAATAAAAATGTACTTACTCAATTAGAATTAGAAAAAAGATTGAAAGAAGAGGATAAATCTTGGCTCGACAACATAAATCGCATAACGATAATCCTCTGTGTCAATTCAAGGCAAAAAGAAGGAATAACTTATTGCTCAAATATTTGTTGTGCAGTGAGTATTAAAAATATTAGTATTTTAAAAGAATTAAAACCAAGCCTCGAAATTGTTGTTCTGTACAGAGATCTCCAGATGGCTAAAAAGGAGTATGAAGAATACTATCGTGAACGTAGAAAAGAAGCTATGTTTCTGAGATATGATTTAGAAAACATACCAAAAATTGTGAAAAAAAGTGATAAATCCGAAAAATATCAAGTATCTGTATTTGACACGAATTTACAAGATAATCTTCAATTTGATACAGATTTAATTGTATTATCAACTCCTATGATTCCCTCTGACAATTTAGAAGGATTAGCTAGGATGCTAAAAGTACCATTGGATAAAAACGGATTTTTCTTAGAAGCACATGTTAAGCTAAGACCTTTAGATTTTGCTACAGAAGGCATTTTTCTATGCGGATGTGCCCAATGGCCAAAGAACATTCAAGATTCAATTTCCCAAGCTAATGGAGCTGCGGGGAGAGCAAGTAGATTTTTAAGTGTTAAAACAATTACAAGCTCAGGATTGATAGCAGAAGTAAACCCGGAAAGATGTATAGGTTGTGGGAAGTGTGAAGCCGTTTGTCCATATAATGCTATTGAACTTAAGGAAGCAATTATGGACTTTGAAGAAATTAGTTTAAAAGTTTCAAAATCCTTTATTAACTCAGCACTGTGTAAAGGTTGCGGCACTTGTGCGGCAACATGTCCAAATGGCGCAATTTCTGTAAAGCATTATGATTTCGATCAAATTTATGCTATGATAGAATCTTATTTATTAGAATCGTAAAATTAAGAGCTGAATAATCATGCCAAAAGCAAAGAGAAAAGTAATAAAACAAGAATTTTGAAAAGACCGTAATCTAAAAAATAATTAACTTCTCTATGTTCCAAATAGTCGAAGCAAAACAAATGAAACTTAATATTACCTGCGGTATTAGAATTGTTTGCGTTATTTCTATATAAATAAAGAGTAATCTTTTGAATCTCGTTAAAGTTTCTATAAAAAGGAGAAGATTTTAATTAAAATTTTGACTTTTGGTTTGCTAGAGTACACACCTAAATAAATTAAATCTAAGATAGTTTTTTCTAAATCTGAATACTTAAATCTGTTTTCAATTATTCCAAATTTGAGTAATGAAGGCTACAATTTATGAAATTTATACTTATGATTATTTTGGGCTCTATATAGCTTTGAAATTAAACAATGCCGCACATGAAGGGATTAAAAATAAGACGATAATTTTAATTTGAAAAAATAAAATAATTTAATATACAATTCATTAAAGAGGGTCTTGAAAAAAATAATAATTATGATACCGATGGAACATGGAATCCGAGTAATTGATTTCTATAAAGCTAAAGATCCATTTAATTATCAATATTAAAACGGTTAAAAATACAATAAAACTTTATTATTAAATTATCTATTTGTTTAATTGATTAAAATTAATTGATGTATGAAAAATGAAAGTACCAAATATGAATAAGGAATTTTTCTTAAGAAATTACAATTAT
>Ga0209986_10005459_pt1 | contig 10535 bp, 12 predicted proteins | sample BlataG_FD_183168 | JGI IMG/M metagenome (GOLD analysis project Ga0209986, IMG submission 183168) | Deep subsurface microbial communities from Black Sea to uncover new lineages of life (NeLLi) - Black_00105 metaG (SPAdes) (version 2) | ecosystem: Environmental > Aquatic > Marine > Oceanic >...
AGACATCCATCGCTTTTGTACCGCTCGGCTTAGTAGATGTGGCCTGCCCCCCGAAAATAGGACCACCTTGAATGCGAGACTCCTGTAAAATAAGAACAGGAGGAGGCATAAGTGAAAGTAAGAAGGTACTCGGAGGCACAGGTATTCCGGATTCTCAAGGAAGTTGAATCGGGAGTGGAAGTGGTTAACGCGGCTCGGGAGCACGGGGTTTCCCCGGCTACCATCCATCGCTGGAAAAGCAAGTATGCAGGGATGAGTCTCTCTGAGCTCAAACGACTCAAGGCACTGGAGGAGGAAAACGCCAGGCTAAAGCGGATAGTAGCCCAGCAAGCGCTGGATAATGAGCTATTGAGGGAGATCAACTCAAAAAAATGGTAAGCCCTCTCGCTCGGAGGTCAGTAGTGAGGTACCTGACAAAGATGAGCAGGTGCTCGGAGCGGCATGCATATGTAGTTGTGGGACTATCCAGGTGCCTGGTGAGGTATATTGCCAGGCAGCGCGAAGATGAGGCGGCGCTAATCAAGAAGATACATAAGCTGGCAACTCGCCACAGCCGATATGGGTACCGCCGGATTACTGTCCTGCTCCAGCGAGAGGGCTTTAAGGTAAATAAGAAGCGAGTTCATCGTATCTGGAAGTCAGAAGGGTTAAGCTTACCGCAGAGAAGGCCCAGGAGGCGGAAGAGAGGAGCCACAGCAGGGATAGTGAACAAAGCTGAATATCCAAACCATGTCTGGAGCTATGATTTTGTTGAAGATAGGATGGAGCGAGGTGCGAAGCTACGCATTCTGGTCATAATCGACGAGTATACCCGGGAATGCCTGGCCCTCAGGGTAGAGCGGTCAATCCCTGCCTCGGTAGTCATTGAAGTACTGCAGTGGTTATTCTTAACCAGAGGAGTGCCGAAGTATGTGTGCAGTGATAATGGGCCTGAGTTTGTCTCTAATGCTGTTTGCCAATGGTTAAAGCAGGCTGGCTGCTCGACTCTATTCATTGAGCCAGGCAGCCCCTGGGAGAATGGATATATCGAGAGTTTCAACGATAAGTTCAGGGATGAGTGCCTGAATCGTGAAATCTTCCGAAATGGTCGGGAGGCACAGGTCATTGTGGAGGCCTTTAGGCAGGAGTACAATAGCTACCGACCACACAGTGCGCTGGGCTACCTGACACCGGCAGAGTTTGCCAAAAGATACTACGAGAAGAACCAGGTAGAAAGAGTTAACCAAGCTTTGGAAAAGGCGGGAAGTCTCTCATTGTAACTGGTACCAAGAATGGGGGCACCCTATATAATGAGTTGTCCCACAAGATAGTCGAAGCAAAAATGGGTGAGCGGACTTTAGTGTCGAAGTTCTTAGGCTCGTTGCTGGGCACGGCAGTGGGAGATGCCCTAGGAGCGCCATTCGAAGGGTGGTATAGGGTTGGGCTCGAAGAAATCGAATCGGTGACTGAAAGGCGAGACATTCTAGTCTATACTGATGACACTCACATGATGATTGGCGTCGCTGAGTCATTGATTAGGTGCAAAGGCTTCGATGGTGAGGACATGGCACAGACCTTCGTCAGGAACTATGAGCTCGACCCGTTTCGTGGCTACGGTCCAGGGCCACCGCGTATATTTCGATTGATAAGAAGTGGCGAGGCCTGGGATAAGGCAGCCCAAAGACTGTATGGCGGTGGGTCCTACGGCAACGGCTCAGCGATGAGGGTTGCTCCGATAGGCGTGTTCTACCATGATAGCCTGGATAGGCTGTGCGAGGTCGCTTATAAGTCAAGCCAGATTACCCACGCCCACAGTTTGGGCCGAGAAGGCGCTGCTCTGCAGGCTTATGCCATTGCTCTGGCCACAAATCTTGAGCCATCGTCATCCTTTAGCCGGAGCGATTTCTTAGCAAAAGTGAGCACCTATGCCAAAGAGGACATTTATAGGCAGAGACTGAGCAGGGTGGCGACGCTTCTCATCGAGCAGGATAAGGCCAAGATTGTTGCTGAGTTAGGCAATGGGATTGAGGCTTTCAATTCGGTGCCCACGGCCATATACTCCTTCCTGCTCCACCACGATTCCTTTTCGAAAGCCGTTCTTTATGCTATCAGCTTAGGTGGGGACACAGATACTATTGCAGCCATGACGGGAGCTATCTCGGGAGCGTATCTCGGCATTGAATCCATTCCTGATAGCTGGAAAGAAAAGCTCGAAAATAAGCCATACATAGAGGAGCTGGCCAAGAAGTTGTGGAGTCTGAAAAGCTGAAGCTCATTGGGCCTCGGGCACAGGTTACCTCTAGAGAGTTGTGCCACACAGTGCCATCATCCAAGCGCGAGCAACATGTTAGCGTTCTAGGATTCTATCACCATCCGAGTGTTGTGAGATAAAGTACCAAATTAACGCACTGCATCGTATAATAAACTTCGATTGGAGGGATTCTTCGGTCGCAGGTCAGAAGGACAAAGCAGAGAGTTCACAATGACAGGACAGACAAATCTTGCTTATCAACTTGAACAGTATTTGCCACAACAGCTTGAGCAATTGATTCGGGACATTGGCACACAAGCTCTAGCGCTAGGGCAAAGCTTGTATCTGGTTGGAGGGGTGGTGCGTGATTTGCTTCTGGCCTGCCCCAGCTTCGACATAGATTTGGTAGTTGAAGGGGATGCAGTGACTCTGGCTCAGCAAGTAACCGAAATTAGCTCAGCGAAAGCGATCCTGCATCGTCGCTTTGGCACCGCCAAGCTCAGCCAGGGAGATTTCGTCATAGACTTGGCTAGCGCACGGAACGAAACCTATGCTAAGCCTGGCGCACTGCCAACCGTCGCTCCAGGCACCATCAAAGATGATATCTTTCGCCGAGATTTCTCTATCAATGCTATGGCCATATCCCTTGCCCCAAGCAATTACGGAGAGTTGATCGATCCCTGTAAGGGAAAAGAAGATTTGGAACACCGCCTCATTCGCATCCTACATCCAAGGAGCTTCACTGATGATGCCACCAGAATTCTGCGAGCTATCCGCTACGAGCAACGACTGGGATTTGAGCTTGAAGCACAGACTGCTCAGTTGCTTACACGTGATATTGCCATGCTAGATACGATAAGCGGTGATAGAATAAGGCATGAACTGGAGCTAATCCTTAAAGAGAAATGTCCTGAACATGTCCTGAATCGGCTCAGCCGTTTGGGAGTGCTGAAAAGGATAGACTTGCCTCTCAAAAACAATCAATGGATAACTGAGAAATTCGGCAAAGCTCGCCAACTGAATAGGTCAGGCCAGACAACGCCGCTCTATTTCTGCCTACTTGCCTATTCTCTTAGCCAGAAGAGAAATGAGCAATTCCTTCGCCGCCTCAATATGCCAAGAAAACTTGCTCAAGCACTGCGTGATACACTTGACCTCAGAGCTCATCTGCATCTCCTAGGTAAGCCTTTGATGAAACGCAGCGAGATTTATTACTTGCTTGAGCACTACGATCCATTGGCTATACAAGCCAGCGCCATAGCCTCAGAATCTTCAACAACATATCGGCACCTCAGTCTATTCCTGGATGAGTTGAGGTACGTGAAGGCTGATCTTAGTGGAGAGGACTTGGCAAAGTTAGGCATTCCCCCAGGCCCAGAAGTAGGCGAGATACTTCGGAAGTTGCTCAAAGCAAGGCTAGATGGGGAAACAAAGACCAAGGATGAAGAACAAAAACTAGCTCTGTCGGTTAAAACCATGAAGGCAAGAACTGGAGAATCTGAGTACTGAAATAACACAGCAGAATATACTTGGGGAATTTTCCCGCCCAGCAGGCCAATAGAAACTTCCACAATGGCATTCTTGAGGCTCCCGCAAGCAACCCGGCTACATCAAAAGGCAAAATGGGTTGGAGGGAAATAAGGAAAACAGCCAACGGCCCATATCGGTCCATCCAGTGTACGAGCTTGCTGTACCCTGGCGTGTTCTTGGGTATTGCTATCCTCTTTCCCAAATAACCAGCATAATAGCCGGTGATTTCCCCTAAGGCACCACCCACGCTGGCTACAAAAGCTGTGACAAGAGGGTTCCACGTTGATGCTACTGCTATCATCACAAATATGTGAATGGCCACAGGAACAAAAATACTGGCATTACATACTAAGGAGGTTGCAAAAACAACCAGATAAGCTGTAGTAGCATACTCTTGCACTGATATATCGAAATGGGCTAGCAGATACCGAAGGAGATAGACAAGGCCAATACTGAGACCAACGAGGGCAAGACCATAAACTGCGGTCTTAAGCCACCTCTTTCGCCTTTCCTTTGTCGCTATGATTAACTCAGCCACCAACTCACCTGAGGAGTGAAGACGCCACATAGCATTCTAGCCCCTGCGTCTGTAGACATAAGCATAGCTCATTAGCTTCGTCCTCTTCATAGAGGATAGTAAAAAGACAGGATCCACAGCCAGAGAGACCCACGCTAGGGGCTCCAGCTTCCCTGAACCTACTCTTGTATTCATCGATCTGGGGAAAGATATCAGAGTTAATTTCGTCGAAAACGTTAAATAGAAGTGAGGACTCAACCGTTTTTCCCTGCATCAAAGATGACAAAGCTGCCTGAACGAAATCTCCCTTTGTGAAATGGCTAGCGCTTAGTCTATTGTAGAGTTGCCTCGTTTTGCCTGGGATTCTAGGCAATGGCGGGGCGAGCAAAACAAACCAAGTGGTGTGCGGGGTTGACAGCGGAGTCACCTTTTCCCCCTTACCCTCTACTAGAGCCGTGCCTCCATAGACAAAGAAGGGGACATCTGAACCTAGTCTGGATGCCAGATGGAGCAAGCCAGACCTTGACAAATGGATCCCCCAAAGCTCGTTAAGGGCTAAGAGGGTTGTGGCAGCGTCGCTGCTGCCTCCTCCTAATCCCACCCCCCAAGGTATATGCTTGTAAAGCTGGATTCTGACTCCTTTGCCGTATTTTGTAGTTTCTTTAAGAAGCATAGCAGCCTCTGTAACCAGGTTCCCTGCTTCTAAGCTTGGCTCACTGCACGTAAAGGATATTTCATCAGCCAGCTCGAAGTTGAGACTATCCCACAGATCTACTGCTTGAACGATGCTGGAGATTTGATGGTAATTATCGTCGTATTTACCCAAGACCTCGAGAATAAGATTTACCTTGGCCGGCGCATAGACAGTTAGCATCGCGATTTCTTTCCAAGTGGTTCAAGAAGTTCCCATAGTTTTCCCCACTCTTCAAGGTTAAGGCTTTCGGCCCGCCGCTTGGCTTCTATCCCAGCTTTCCCCAGCAGTAAGGCAACTAGATCCGGTGTCATTCCCAAACCTTGAGCCAGAGAATTGCGAAGCTGCTTGCGAGGTGAGCTGAAGCCCCCAGTAACTATATCAAAGAAACCGCCAGCATCGGATATTTCCATAGGCAGCTTAGAGTAAACATCAAGGCGCAAAACGACCGAGTCCACTTTCGGCGGAGGATAGAAACTCCGACGCGGCACGTGAGTTATGATGGTTGGCTTACCATAGAATTGTGTCCTAACACTGAGCAAGCTCATTTTGCCAGGAGCAGCGGCTATAGCCTCGCCGACTTCTTTCTGCACCATTACCACCATCAGTGACGGCTTCCACGAAGCCTCCAAGAAGTGACGTAAAACTGGCGAAGTAATATAGTACGGCAGATTGGCAACAACTTTGTAACTTCGCCCAGACTCAAGTGCTCCGAAATCATCCTCCAGAAGTCGTGCTGGGGTAATCTTAAGTATATCACCTTGGATAATTCTGACGTTAGTGAAAAGAGGAAGCCTTTTTCTCAAGACGCCAACTAATCTCGGGTCTAGCTCTACAGCGATGACTTTGGCCGCTTCCTCAGCCAGCTTCTTGGTTAGGATGCCTAGGCCGGGACCTACCTCAATCACGACATCCTTAGAGGTCAGTTCAGCAGCAGACAAAATAGAGTCCAGCACACTCTCGTCCACGAGGAAATGCTGCCCTAATCTCTTTCGTGCTTTAAGGTCAAACTGGCCAAGCAGAGCTTCAACCTGTGATATCATCTCCTGAACCCATATCAATGCTGATTTTGAATATAGTAAGCAACTTTTGGCCAGGAGCAAAATCTAAAGCTATAACGCAAGAAAACTGGCTTGACATAATTCAAGCCAGCTCTTCTGTAAGTCTGTTCTACCACTCGCCAGGTATCAGATTCTACTTTCCACCCGGTTCCCAATCTGGCGTGCCCACTATGGTAACGAAAGCCACTACGAATGGACCACCGAGATTATGCGCAAACCCCGCCTTTGCATCCTTAACCTGATATCCTTCTGCCTTTCCCAAGACTTGCTTTGTAAGTTCGGCTGTCATTCTGACTCCGGTAGCGCCGATAGGATGTCCAAAGCACTTGAGCCCACCGTCAGGATTTATGGGGAATTCGCCCTCTATCGCTGTGACTCCTTCCCTTATCAGGTCTGCAGCTTCACCAGGCTTGCATAGCCCCATATCTCCATAATTTATTAATTCCGTAATAGTGAAGCAGTCATGGACTATGCCAAAATCCAGTTCCTTGCGGGGGTCCTGTATCCCTGCCTCCTTATACGCTGCCTTGGCTGCTCCTACATTTGCCGGAAGCGATAATCCAGTCCAATCTCGTCTGTAAAAGGGAAGAGCCGTTTCCACAGCCTCTCCCATTGCTTTTATCGTGGCATAGTTGCCACTGCCCACCAAATCCTTGGCTATCTCTGGTCTTGTAAGTATAAGCGCAGCCGCACCATCAGACATGGCACAACAATCGAAAAGGCCAAGAGGCCACGCCAGTATTGGAGCTTTCAGTGCTGTATCTAGATCTATTTCCCTTCTGAAATGAGCTTTGGGATGTTTCGCTCCGTGGTGATGGTTCTTGACGGCAACCCTCGCCAGATCTTCCCTTGTCCACCCCCACTCCTTGAATGTCCTAGTGGCACAAAGGGCAAATAAAGCGGGCATGGATTCAGCCACTATTATCGGATGTGGAAATAGGTCTTCCATTCCAGGAAGCCCTCGTGAACCTTGATCCAAAATCTTTTCCACTCCACAAGCCAAGACGATGTCATAGATACCAGCAGCTACAGCATATGCGGCGTTTCTCACCGCTTCCATGCCTGTCGCACAATAGTTTTCCACCCTGGTGACCGGTTTCCCATAAAGCTTAAGAGGATCGGCAGCTGCATTACCTGATGTCCCTGAGAAAGGGTAGAATGTGCCCACCCATGCTGCTTCGATATCTTTCCTCAAATCAACATGGGCCTCATCACAGGCTTCATACACTGCATCAACAAGCAAGTCCTCCTCATCCTTCTCCCAAATCTCCCCGAATTTGGTAACCCCGGTGCCGATAATAGCAACCCTGTCCGTGATACCTTTTTGCATTTCTTCTTACCTCCCCAATTTTATTCTCTGACAGGCCTGGCTCTCCAAGCATAATATCGATAGTTACTTTTTTGATTAAACAGCCTGAAAGTCAATTCTACAGGCATACCTATATCCACCTCTTTGAGTTCCTGGTCGCTCATTTCCAAGAATAACCTGCACCCATCCTCCAGGTCCACAACCGCCCTCGTAGTTGCATTTATGCCATCGGCGGGCAAATTTCCCGGACCCACCAAGTAATCATGAGTATAGGAGAAAACTTCGCCCTTCCTGGCAAGTTTTACATCTTCATGGTCATCCCTCTCACCACATACCGCACAGCACCTGCCTATTGGATATTGCAGGGTCCCACATTTGTTGCATCTCATTCCATAAAGAGGTAGTTCCCACTTCTCATCTCTCCAGTATTTGACCAGAGCACTTTTGGCCGCGTCTGGCCATCCAGTCTCTCGCTCCTTTTTGAAGTCGGAGAACTGTGCATACGATGGTAGCATCCTCTTTGAGGATATATATTTTGTGCCTCTGTGCTTCCCCTTTTCCGGCTCCACCTTATCTGTAGTCCTAACAAGAAATGCATCACTCCCATCGCCATAACTAGCACATATAATCCTCTCACCAGGTTTCGCAGCTTCAAGAGCCGATACAAGGAGAAGCAAGCAATGGGGCACCCCAGTTACCCCTACCGTGGCAAATAAAGGGTCTTGCAACTGCGTTTTTGGATCTATCTTGAGCGACCTAGCAAAATCCATGTAGCTTCTCGGATCAGGTCCATGTATTGCAAACTTGGAAATGTCCTTGGCCTCTACGCTGTGTTTTTTCATTAATCCCGTCACAGCACCGGGAACATCCTTCAAGAACCCATACAGCCTATCAAGTTTTGCCTCAAATACTCTAGGATATAAATCCTCCGCTCTCTTCCATGGGCCTGGTATGGCATCGGATATGGAGGAAAACCCCTCTATTTCCGCGATAGTCTCGTCTTCCCCTATCAACAAAGCCGCTGCCGCATCACCGAATAGTTGCACAAATTCCGACCTCGGCATGGCTGTCCTCGAGTCGGCGGCGATCACCAGAATCTTTCTTGCAGGTCCCGCTTTTGTGGCATCGAAAGCCGCTTTGATTGCCGAAGTCCCTGCTCTTAATGAGTCTGTGAAGTCAAAGGTATAGGCATCCTTCCTTAGGTCTAAGGCCGAAGCGATTATGGAAGCCGCCTGCTTCTCCTTATAAGGGGCAGAAACGGTGGCAAAATAAATCCCGTCTATCTCTTTAGGGTCGATCCCTGATAAACAATCCAAACCTGCTTCCACCGCCATGGTCAAACTATCCTCATCCCACGAGGCGACTGCTCTCTCGCCTCCCATAGATGCCCCGCCTGATCCCTTCGCTATCTCATCCCTGCTTATTCTCCACATTGGGATATAAGCTCCATACGATATTATTCCCGCCACTTTTACCTCCTTCGGATCTTAGTTATTCTTCTTCTGATAATAGCTGCACTCTTCAGCTATTTCTTCCAGACATGAAAAAGCTTGTGCGTTAAAACAGAGATTTGCCCCCGAGCAACAAACATCGTTAAAGGAGAATGCCGCGGTTGGCAAATATTTCCCTTTCCCGGTGCAGAAATCCAAGCTTGTCCTGCCCCTTTCTTCTTCGCCTGCCATCACGTAGTACTCGCAGCTGAGGCAGCTTCTAGTCTCCATCATTAGTGTCCGCGCACTACTATAAGCTATCTCCCTTTGAATTCAGCCTTCCTCTTCTCCAGGAATGCTTTTGTTCCCTCCTTCGAATCTTCCGTTGAGAATGCAGAGCCAAAGCACTCGGCCTCATAGTACAATGCACGGTCCAAATCCATCTCTATTCCTTTATTCACTGCCAGCTTTATGGTTCCAAGGATAACAGAGCTCTTTGACAGGAGTTTCTGCACAAGTTCATCCACGGCTTTGTCTAGCTCCTCAGCCGGAACCACCTGGTTTACTAGCCCAAGCCTGTACGCTTCAGCAGCATCAATCATATCACCCAGCATGTCGAGTTCCATAGCTTTAGCCTTACCCACGAGCCTCGTGAGCCTTTGAGTTCCTCCAGCGCCGGGTATAACACCTAGGTTAACCTCAGGCTGTCCGAACCTCGCTTTATCTGAAGCAACTCTCAAATCACAACCCATGGCAACCTCCAGTCCCCCACCTAAGCAAAGCCCGTTTATTTTGGCTACTATGGGTTTTCTAATCCTCTCCATCTGTCTAGTGTGTTCTTGTAGTGCCAAAGAGTAGTCTCTCGCTTCTATAGGACTCAGTTGTTGTAGTTCAGAAATGTCGGCGCCGGCACAGAAAGCCCTATCTCCAGCACCAGTCAAAACAATAACATTGATGTTATCATCGTTTTCCGCATCTTGAAACGCATCACGCATTTCCGCAGTCAATGCAAAGCTTAGTGCATTGAGGGCTTTAGGCCTGTTGAGCGTTATGGTAGCAACTTTGTCCTTCTTCTCATATATGATATTGACGTACTCCCTCTGTGTCATTATTCCCCTCCGTCAAGACTATTTCTTCCCGAACACTGTGTAGAAACCTTTGCCAGCCTTCCTTCCAGTATACCCAATTTCCACCATCCTCTTCATTAGCGGAGCGGGCTTGTATCTTTCCCATCCAGTCTGCTGGTAAATTCCTTCTAGCAGGTCTACACCGACATCTATGCCAACGAGATCCGCCAGCTCGAATGGACCCATGGGCCAATTGAATGATAACCTACATATTTTGTCTATGTCCTCTATCGTGGCCAGACCTTCCTCCAAACACTTTGCCCCTTCGTTTAGCACCAATGGAATTATCCTATTTGAAACAAATCCTGGGGAATCCTTAACCACAACCGTTTCCTTCGGCAAAGACTTCGCAAACTCAAGGCTGGTGTTCAGAGTATCCTCCGAAGTAAGCAAAGACTTGACCACCTCTAGACCCGGCATTACCGGTACAGGATTCATGAAGTGCATACCTATGACTTTGTCGGGGCGTTTGGTTGCGGATGCAAGCAGAGCTATCGGTATTCCTGATGTGTTGGAGGCTAAAATGGTCTCCTTGGGGCATGCTTCGTCAAGCTGCTCAAATATAGGCAGCTTAACGTCCGCCCTCTCGAATACCGCCTCAATGACATAATCTGCACCCTTTCCAGCCTCTTTCAGATCC
>Ga0209986_10005460_pt1 | contig 10533 bp, 9 predicted proteins | sample BlataG_FD_183168 | JGI IMG/M metagenome (GOLD analysis project Ga0209986, IMG submission 183168) | Deep subsurface microbial communities from Black Sea to uncover new lineages of life (NeLLi) - Black_00105 metaG (SPAdes) (version 2) | ecosystem: Environmental > Aquatic > Marine > Oceanic >...
TTCATGCCCGAGCAGCAGAGGATAAATTTATTGAAGAAGGTTATGGAGTAAACAGAAGAGATGTTATGTTTAATGATTTTATTATTCTTGGACCGTCTAATGACCCGGCAGAGATTAAAGGGGAGAGTAATGTAACTTTAGCTTTAAAGAAGATTGCTGACTGCAAGGCCTATTTTGTTTCTCGGGGTGATGATTCTGGGACTCATAAAAAGGAAAAGAGTTTATGGCAAAAGGCAGGAATTACTCCAGAAGGAAAATGGTATATGGAAATTGGCCAGGGGATGGGTGCAGCATTGCAGGTTGCCTATGAGAGACAAGCTTATGTTCTATGTGATAGAGGCACATTTTTAGCTTATAAAAATAAGATAGATTTAATTATTCTCTCTGAAGGAGATGCTCTACTCTTTAATCCTTATGGCATAATGGCAGTTAATCCTGCTCGTTACCCTCAGGTGAAATATATAGAAGCCATGCAACTAATTGCCTGGGTCACTTCAGTGGAAGGCCAGAAAATAATTAGAGAATATAAGAAAGAAGGGGAAATCCTTTTCCATCCAATGGCAATTGAGTAGTCGTTAGTTTATCGTATCGCGTATCGCGTATCGAGTATCGCGTGAAGAAAATCAGAATCCAGAAGTAGGAGCACGATGTATCGTGCCCAAAGAAAGATAGGTATCCCCCATTTTCACCGGGGCGGGTCCGCCTGTATATTAATTTATTAACTAACTAATCAGCTAACTATTCCTCTTCACGCAATACGCGATACGAATTTATTATTCGAGGTGATATTTTGGATTTTATTGTTGAAGGGATACGGAAGGCTTTTCAATTAATCTTCACTTTAGATAGTGAAATATTCAATATTGTCTTACTTTCATTAAGAGTATCGTTAACTGCTGTTATTTTAGCCTCATTATTGGGAGTATATTTAGGATTTTTAATGGCGGTAAAAGATTATTGGGGAAAAAGATTTAGTGTATCTTTAGTGAACACTCTATTGGCCTTACCAACAGTAGTTATAGGACTGATTGTTTATTCTTTAATTTCTCGAAGAGGACCACTGGGAGTCTTTGGTCTATTGTATACCCCTTCAGCTATGATTCTTGGACAGTTTATATTAGCTGTTCCTATAATTATCGCTCTCACTCATTCGGCGGTACAGGGAATTGATAAAAGGGTTAGGAATACCGCATTGACTCTGGGAGCAACTGAAGCCCAATCTGCCTGGATGGTGATTAAAGAAGCCCGTTATGCAGTGTTAGCTGCGGTAATTATTGGATTTGGGAGAGTAATTGCCGAGGTTGGGGCTGCTATGATGTTAGGAGGAAATATAAAAGGAAGCACCCGGGTTATGACCACTGCCATTGCCTTGGAGACTACCAAGGGAGAGTTTGATTTTGCTATTGCCCTGGGGATTATATTATTATTTGTTGCCTTCAGTATAAATATTTTACTCCACTATTTTCAAAGTAAGAGAGTGTAAACTTAAAATATGGATAAATTAATATTTAAAGTTAGAAATTTAAAAAAAGTTTATAATGGTAAAATTATATTAGATGTAGATAATTTGAATTTCCAAGAGGGTAGAATTTACGCTATTGTCGGCCCAAACGGGTCGGGCAAGACCACTTTACTCAATATTTTAAATTTATTAGAGAAACCAGATGAAGGCCAAATATTTTTTTATGATCAAGAAATTAGCAATAAATCAAATTCTGCTACCTTGGAGATTCGAAGGAGAATGACTTTAGCAAATCAGGATCCTTTCTTATTTCATTCTACAGTCTATAATAATATTGCCTATGGATTAAAAATAAGATCAATTCCTTCTAAAGTTCAAAAAAGTAGAATTAGAAGTGCTTTAAATATAGTGGGACTTTCCGGTTTTAAAGATAGAAAAGCGAATCAATTATCGGGTGGAGAAGCCCAACGAGTGGTAATTGCCAGAGCCTTAGTGATAGAGCCAGAAGTTCTTTTTTTAGATGAGCCTACCGCAAATATAGATCAAAAGCACATAGATGTAGTGGAAAGGATTATTAAAAAAATAAAGAAAGAGATTAAAACCACTGTAATATTTACTACTCACGACCTTTCCCAGGCCTATCGTTTAGCTGATGAGGTGATTTCCCTTTTGGATGGTAAAATTATTAAACAAGTTCCGGAAAATCTTCTTCGGGGGGAAATAATAGAAGAGGAAGATGGCTTAAAATGGTTTAAAACTATGAGAAATATAAAATTGGCTATAGTGAGTGAAAAAGTGGGCCCGGCATATATTTCTATTGACCCCAGAGATATAATCTTATCTTATGAACAGTTTCAATCCAGTGCTAGAAATTCTTTTTTAGGGAAAATAACCAAGATTATTGAGCAAAATTATTTAGTAAAATTAGAAATAGATATTGGTGTCCCTTTAGTGGTGATTATTACCAGAGAGTCATTTTTTAAGATGAATCTCAATCTAAGAAGCAAAGTTTATTTAACTTTTAAAGCTTCGGCAGTAAAATTATATTAATTTTAAAAAACGAGATATTTATAAAACAACATATGTAAACAATTAATAATTAGGAGATAAACAGCGAACATGGTAAAACCCTTATTTAAAGTCAGTACCCCCCAAGAGGTAATTACGATGCTAAAAGATCATTTAAATTTAAAGGAAATAACCCGGAGCAACATAGAAGTAGTTGATATTAAAACTGCCTTACACAGAATCTTAGCAGAAGAGATAGTTGCACCTGCTAATCTACCTGGTTTTAATCGTTCTACAATGGATGGTTATGCCATTAGGGCTGAAGATTCTTTTGGAGCAACTGATAGGTTGCCTTCCTATTTGAAGATTGTAGGAGAAATAAAGATGGGTGTTAAACCTGAATTGAAGATTAACCCTGGAGAAGCGGTAAAAATATCCACCGGAGGTATGCTCCCTGAAGGAGCAAATGCGGTGACGATGTTAGAATATACTGAACAGATTGATGATTCTACTATTGAAATAAGAAAATCGATTTCTCCCTGGGAAAATGTAGTTCGAGAAGATGAGGATCTAAAAACAGGAGAAATTATATTAAGAAAAGGACATAGATTACGTCCACAGGATATAGGAGTTTTAGCTGGAATAGGGAAAACTAATATCAAAATCTATAGGAAGCCAAAAATTGCTATCATCTCAACGGGCAATGAAATAATCCCAGCTGAAGGCGAACCCCGAATAGGGCAGATAAGGGATATAAATTCTTACACCCTTGGAGCTTGCATTGAAGAGGCAGGCGGGGTTCCTGTTTATAGAGGAATTATTAAAGATGAAGTTATTCTATTGGAGCAGGAGATAAAAAAAACTATCAAAGAAGATAAGGTAGAAGCGGTAATTATTTCCGGAGGAAGCTCAGTGGGGGTAAGAGATGTTACCTTAGAAGTGCTTAATAGATTAGGAAAACCCGGTGTGTTGATTCATGGAGTATCAGTAAAACCGGGGAAACCTACTATACTTGCCATAGCTGACAATAGGCCGATATTTGGCTTGCCCGGTCATCCAGTCTCAGCGATGATAATCTTTGACCTTTTTGTACGGCCTTTGATTAGCTGGTTACAGGGGGGAGAATATAATTATAATTCTGCCAAAGAAATAGAAGCAGAGTTGACCTGTAATATGGTTTCAGATTCGGGAAGAGAAGATTATGTGCGGGTATTTGTATATAAACAAGGTGAAAAATTTTATGCCGAACCTATTCTGGGGAAATCAGGATTAATTTCTACCATGGTTCGGACCTCAGGTTTAATAAAGATAGGATTAAATATCGAAGGATTAGAAAAGGGCAGCAAAGTAATAGTTAAATTATTTTAATTAAACAGGATTAATTAGGGGAGGGAAAATTGATTTGAGAAGAAATATTTATTTAAGTAAATTAACTCTAAAAGAAGCTCAAGAAAAATTTTATAAAACTTTGTTAAAATACAAACTTACTCAGCCTCTAAAAGGAGAATTGGTTTCTACTGAAGATTCTTTAGGACTGATTACCGCAGAACCAATTTTTGCCAGGATGTCCTCTCCTTATTATCAGGCGGCAGCAATGGATGGGGTAGTGGTAAGAGCAAGGGATACTTATGAAGCTTCCGAATCTTCTCCTGTTACTTTAAAGATTAATCAAGATTTTCATTTTATAAACACCGGTAATCCTATACCTTTTGGTTTTGATGCAGTTATAAAGATTGAGGATATAAATCCTTTGAGTGAATTTAAAGGAGATAAGAACAACGATATTTCTAATGATTTTACTGATGATTCAAAGGAAGAAAATATTAAAGAAATCAAAATATTTTCTGCTGCTTTTCCGGGGCAGCATATCCGCAACATTGGGGAAGATGTGGTAGCTAATCAGTTAATCATTCCGATAAATCATCGGATCCGTCCAGTAGATATCGGAGCTTTATTGGCAGGAGGGGTAAACCAACTTTTTGCCCGCAGGAAGCCCAGGATAGCAGTTATACCTACGGGTGATGAATTGATTCCACCAGCGGAAGAAATTAGTCCTGGTAAAATTATTGAATATAATTCTGAAATAATTAAAGGTCTGATTTATGAGTGGGGAGGAGAGGCAAGAGTATACGAAATAGTGAAAGACATTCCTCGAGATTTAAAAAAAGTTTTACAGAAGGCCAAACAACAAAATGATATTGTAGTGGTTATAGCCGGTTCCTCTGCTGGTTCTAAAGATTTCACTTCCGAGATTGTTAAAAGTACAGGTGATGTTTTGGTTCACGGAGTAGCTATTATGCCCGGGAAACCGACAATTTTAGGAATTATTAATGACACTCCTCTTATCGGGCTTCCCGGTTATCCGGTCTCAGCGATTATCTCTGCGGAGCAATTTTTGAAACCTTTAGTCTTCCGTATATTAGGATTAACTGTAGAAAGGCGAGAGGAAATTAAAGTCCATATGGCCCACAAAGTGGTTTCTCGTTTAGGAGACGAAGAATTTCTAAGAGTAAAATTAGGAAATATAGATGGGAAAATAATGGCCTATCCTCTTTCCCGAGGAGCGGGAGTGCTTACTTCTTTGGTAGAAGCAGATGCCCTGATTCGTATTCCCTTGCTTAAAGAGGGGGTAGATTTTGGAGAAGAAGTAGAAGCCGAACTTTTAGAAGATTTAAATAGAATAAAGAACAATATCATTGTGACCGGGAGTCATGATTTAGTTTTGGATATTTTAAGAAATGAATTACGAGAAGAGTTTTCTGATTTTAATTTGGTATCCTTTAATGTTGGAAGTATGGGGGGATTATTAGCCTTGAAACAAAAAAGAACCCACCTTGCCACCGCTCATCTATTGGATCCGGAGAGTGGAGAATATAATTTTACATATATAAAAAAGATGCTTCCTCAAAGAGAATTGGTAGTTGTGAATCTAACATACCGAGAACAAGGGATAATGGTAAAAAGAGGAAATCCAAAAAATATCAAAGGAGTAGATGATTTAGTTAAGAAGGATACAAAGTTTATTAATAGACAGAAAGGGTCAGGAACCAGAGTTTTATTGGATTATTTATTAAAAAATAAAGGCATTAATCCTTTAGATATTCAGGGTTATTCTAAGGAAGAATACACCCATTTAATGGTGGCTTCTGCCGTAGCGGAGGGGAGCGTAGATGCAGGCCTGGGGATTTTATCTGCTGCCAAAGCCTTCCACTTAGATTTTGTGCCAATAGCCAAAGAGAGATATGATATAATTATACCTAAAGAAGACTACTCTTCTTTAAAAATTCAAAAATTATTGACTATTATTCGATCGGAAAAATTTAAGAAAAAAGTTTTGAGTTTGGGAGGATATGACCTCTCTAAGAGTGGAAAGGTACTAAAAGAATGAATAAACTAATAGATAATTTTGGTAGAGAAATTTCCTATCTTCGGGTTTCTATTACCGATCGGTGTAATTATAGATGTATTTACTGTAAACCCGAAGAACAATTTGAATTTATACCACATGAAGAAATTTTAAGGTATGAAGAAATTGTAGAAATTATCGAAGAAGCGGTAAATTTAGGTGTTACCAAAGTCAGGATTACTGGCGGCGAACCTTTAGCTAGAAAAGGATTAGTAGATTTTATTAAGAAATTAAGAGAGATTAAAAAATTAGAAGATGTATCTTTAACCACTAATGGTTTTTTCTTAAGTGAGTATGCCGAAAAATTAAAAGACGCTGGACTGAATCGGGTAAATATTAGTTTAGATTCCCTGCAGGAAGAAAAATATAAAAAAATCACTCGAGGGGGAAGTTTAGAAAAAGCATTAAAAGGAATCGATTCTGCTTTAAAGGCAGGATTATTGCCTATCAAAATTAATACTGTATTAATTAGGGGAATTAACGATGATGAAGTAGAAGATTTTGTAAGATTGGCTTTAGAAAGACCATTGAATATTCGTTTTATTGAATTTATGCCCTCTGGAGAAGAGCTAAAAGATAATTATAGGGATAAATTTATTTCGGTTTTGGAAATCAAAGAGAATTTAGCGGAAAAATACTCATTTAGGCCTATTGATATAAATTCAGGTAATGGACCAGCAAAATATTACCAGATCAAAGGTGGTCAAGGTACCATAGGTTTTATTACTGCCTTGAGCCAGCATTTTTGTAAAACCTGTAATCGTATAAGGTTAACTTCCGAAGGCAAACTCAGGCCTTGTTTGTTTTCTAATATGGAGGTTGATATTAAGCAGGCAATAAGGAATGCAAAGACCGATGATAAAATAATCAGGAGTAAAATAATAAGAAATAATATTGGAGAAGCAATAAGCATAAAACCTGAAGGACATAAATTAAATAAGAAATTCTCAGATAGAGACTTTTTTAAGATGTCTAAAATTGGAGGATAGCAAATGAAAGAAAAAGAACTAAACCATTTTAATAAAAATGGAAGGGCGCATATGGTGGATGTTGGAGACAAAGAAGACACGCAACGAATAGCTATTGCGGAAGGTTCTATAGTTATGCAACCAGAGACTTTAAAAATGATTAAAGATAGAAAGATTGGCAAGGGAGACGTTTTGGCAGTAGCCCAGATAGCCGGCATTATGGCTGCTAAAAAGACCAGCCAGATTATTCCCATGTGTCATCCTTTAATGCTTACCAACGTGGATCTTAATTTTACAATCAATGAGAATGAAAATAAGATTATTATTCAATCTAAAGTCAAAACCATGGGCAAAACCGGAGTGGAGATGGAAGCTTTAACTACAGTAGCAGCTGCTGGTCTTACCATTTATGATATGTGTAAAGCAGTAGATAGGGGGATGGTTATTAAATCGATATATCTTTTAGAAAAAAGCGGAGGCAAGAGTGGACATTTTTCGAGACCATTAAAAAAGAGGGAGTGAATATACAGATAGATAATAAGGAGAAAGAAGATAAAATGGATAAGATAAAAGGAAAGATAGTAGCTGTATGTCGAAGTGAAAAGAAGGGGACTATAAAAAAAGAGATAGCTGAAGGGCTATTAATTGAGGATTTCGGATTAGAAAAAGATGCTCATTCAGGTAAATGGCACCGGCAGATTAGCTTATTAGGAGTGGAAAGTATTAATAAGATGAAAGGAAAAGGATTTAAAATAAAACATGGGGATTTTGCTGAGAATTTAACCGTAGAAGGTATTGTCTTATACAAACTTCCCTTGGGAACAAAATTGAAAGTTGGAGAAAATGCTTTATTGGAAGTAACCCAGATAGGAAAAGAATGCCACCAGGGTTGTGAAATTAGGAAAAAGATTGGGGATTGCGTGATGCCTCGAGAAGGGATTTTTACCCGCGTTTTAAAGGGCGGAAAAGTAAAAGCCGGTGATGAAATTGAGGTGGTTTCCGAATGATTAAAGTAGGAATTTTAACCATAAGTGACAAAGGGTCAAGAGGAGAGAGAGAAGATCTAAGTGGAAAAGTAATCAAAGAAGCAGTTAAGAAGATTAACGGAGAAGTTAAATATTATCAAATTATTCCTGATGAAAAGGATATTATTCAAGAAGAGTTGATAAAGGCAGTTGATAAATTACATCTCGATTTAATCTTAACTACTGGAGGAACGGGTTTAGCCAAAAGAGATGTTACTCCTGACGCTACTTTAGCAATAATTGAAAAAGAAGTTTCAGGGATTAGTGAAATCATCAGAAGTGAAAGTTTTAAAAAGACCGATCGAGCGATATTATCTCGAGGGGTAGCAGGGATTAGAAAAGAAAGTTTGATCATAAATTTACCCGGCAGCCCTAAAGGAGTAAGAGAATCTTTAGAAATAATATTAGAGGCATTGCCGCACGGTATAGGAATTTTAAAAGGCCAAGCTACTGAGTGTGGAAGAAATGATGAAGAAATTAGGTGAAAATTAATGAAAGTAATATTTTTGGGTACCAGTTCGGGTATGCCTACTTTAAAACGCAATGTATCTTCTATTGCTCTTGTTTTTATTAATAAAAACAAATTATGGTTATGGGATTGCGGAGAAGGCACTCAACAGCAGATTCAAAAAACCTCTTTGAAATTATCTAAATTAGAGAAGATTTTTATTTCTCATTTACACGGGGATCATGTATTTGGACTTCCTGGGCTATTAGCTTCCCGGGGTTTAAGGGGCGGAAAAAATCAGCAAAGAGTTCAAATATTTGGTCCGGAAGGTCTTGATAAATATTTAAAAGAAACCTTAAATATAACTAAAACCTATATCCCTTATGAAATTGAGATAGAAATTATTCCACCAAATTTATCAGCAGGAATCATCTGGGAAGATGAGGAGTATATAGTTCGATACATAGAAGTAAATCACAATATTAAAACTTATGCCTATTCTGTAGAAGAAAAAAAGGATAGGAGTCATTTTTTAGTAGAAAAAGCTTGCCAATTGAATATCCCTCCTGGTTCAATTTATCGTACTCTAAAAGAGGGTAAAACAGTTGAATTGCCCAATGGAAGAATCTTTCAGGGTAAGGATTTTGTAAGCGAAATTAGAAAAGGGAGAAAGATAGTCTTTTGTGGTGATACTACCTATTGTGAAAATTTATTGCATCTGGCTAAAGGTGCCGATCTCCTAATTCATGAAACAACTTTTTCCCAACAAGAAGAAGACCTAGCTAAGAGAAATTTTCATTCGACTACCGTAATAGCTGCCAAGGTTGCTAAAGAAGCCCAGGTTAAACAATTGATATTAACTCATATTAGTCCTCGATATAGCTCGAATAATAATAAGTTGGCAATAAACGAGAGTGATTTACTCGTTGAAGCCCAGAGTGTATTTCCTGAAACTATATTAGCAGAGGATTTTATGGAATATGAGATATAAGGATTACTGACGGGATATAAAAAAATTGTTAAAAAACTTGAAAATTATCTTTTTTTAAGGTATGCTTTTGATGTCACAAATAGTTTTTCTTTTAATAATAAGAATTATCTGATAAGATAATCAAGGAATTATCGCAGATAATTATAAAGAAAACAAATATTAAAGTCGTGTTGAATTTAACCTTAGTTGCCTAATAAATTTCAAAATCGGCGATTATAATAAAAGGAGGAAAATGTAAAATGAAAGCTGTAGTCGATAAAGATTTATGTACCGGATGTGGATTGTGCGAAGATACCTGTCCTGAAGTATTTGAGATGAAGGATGATATAGCGATAGTAAAGGTTAGTAAGGTACCGGATGATTTGATTGAATCATGCAAAGAGGCCGCCGATGGTTGTCCTGTAGAAGCCATAACTTGTGAGTAAAATGAGTAAGCAATATAAAAAATAATATAAATAAAAAAGGAGCAGATTAACTAATCTGCTCCTTTTTACATTAAGAGTTAGTACAATTTGATTGTACAGAAATTTCCTTTTACCGTAGGGATTCGATTCATCGAACCCGCAATGAAAAGGGTCGGATAAATCCGACCCCTACTTTAAAAGCAATACTTTATACGAAAAAAATTTTGAGTTTTGAACTAACGACTATTCACTATCGACTAATTTATACACTCTTGCTTCATAAGGACGTAGATATGTACTTTTAATATCTTCTTTTTCCTCAACATTATAATTACTGATTAGTAGTTCTTTTTCTTGGTAATTAATATTTGCCGGAAGATTAAAAATTGTTTGGCTGGAAAAGAAGTTAAGAATAATTAGTAATCGGTCTTTATTAAGAGTACGTAAATAACTATAAATATGTTCATCGTCTTCTAAAATAAGTTGATAATCTCCGTAGATCATAATTAAATTTTCTTTCCTAAGCTGGATTATTTTTTGGTAGTAATAGAATATCGAATTTGAGTCTTTTAAATCATGGGTAACATTTATTTCTGGATAATTTGGGTTGACTTTTATCCAGGGGGCACCGGTAGTAAAACCAGCATTAGGGCTGTTACTCCACTGCATAGGAGTACGGGCATTATCCCGACTTATTGGATGGATAGCTTCCATAATTTTTTCTTTAGGAAGACCTTTTTTAGTCATTTCGCGGTAGAAATTTAGAGTTTCTATATCACGATAGTCTTCTATATTATCGAAAGCAACATTCGTCATTCCAA
>Ga0209986_10005461_pt1 | contig 10533 bp, 16 predicted proteins | sample BlataG_FD_183168 | JGI IMG/M metagenome (GOLD analysis project Ga0209986, IMG submission 183168) | Deep subsurface microbial communities from Black Sea to uncover new lineages of life (NeLLi) - Black_00105 metaG (SPAdes) (version 2) | ecosystem: Environmental > Aquatic > Marine > Oceanic >...
TTTGTAAAGGAAAAGTGGCTAATTTCCGTGGAAAGATGGTGCCGGAGGAGGGAATCGAACCCACACTCACCGTGAGGTGAACTGGATTTTGAGTCCAGCGCGTCTGCCAATTTCGCCACTCCGGCACATCGGTTTATCTATCTGATTTTAATGGACTTGAGCTTTCTCAATGGTAACTTCTTGAATCAGCGTCGAAAACGCATTGACGTCTTTTTGACGTCCTTGAAACAGGTTTTTAGCAGCTTTTTCAATAGCAGTTCGCTTGTCCTTATCAGTCGGGTGAACGTAACGCATAGTCATCTGAATCGAAGCATGGCCTAATATCTTTGAGGCCGTCACGATATCGGTTAATTTTACCAAGCGATAGGCAGCCAGATGTCTAAGATCATGAAAAGTAAGGCCATTTTTCCGGCCCGATGGTATCCCGGCACGCTCACAGGCAGCCCTAAAGGCTTCGTTAATGTTCTTCCTGTGCTCTCCAGTCCAATTGTTCATAAAAATATATTCACCTTTTTTTTCAATCGAGTCAAGTGTATTAAATAGAATAGAGTCAATCGGGATGATTCTTTCTTTCTTGCTCTTTGAGTTTTCCTTTGGAATGCGGATCGTTCCAAGTCTTAAGTTGATATCTTTCTACTGCATCTTTAAAATTTCACCGCGCCGCATTCCCGTTATAAGTGCTATCTTGAGAATCGGTTTAAAGTGTCAAACTGCACCGTCCACAAGTCGCCGCAAGTCTGAATCAGTGAGCTTCATATCCAGGATAACCTTCTCCCGGCTGTTCGCTTCCTCAAGTTTCTTCACTCTGCGGCCCCGGATCGGATTCGAGGCAATGAGGCCGTCATATTCAGCGGCGTAGAGGATAGATTTTAAAAGTGAAAGTTCTCGATTTATCGTCCCCGCAGCCATGCCGCCCTCTTTGCGCTCCGTGATATATTTTCGCACTAACCCGGGATTTATTTCCGCAAGCCGCACTTCCTTGAAGGCACGATTGAGATGTTTCAGAGAGATCTTATTCCTTGATGCGCTGCGCTTCGTCTTCCATTCCGCTGAATCCAAAAGCATCCTGGCATATTCGCCGAATGTATCTCCGGCTGACCTGGGACTTATAAGTTCTTCAAGTTTGCCCTCTTTAGCCGCGATCCGCAGCTCTGCAAGATAAGTTTTTGCTTCCTCTTTGTTACGACCCGCATAGCGCCTGATACGCCTATAATTCAATGTGATATCGGTCACATAATAGCTAGGTTCGCTATCTGTGCCTTTGATAAATTTAAGATTTTTTTCTTTTTTTGATATTTTCATGATTCACCTCTTTAATAACCATAAATTTTTCTTATGGAAGCTTCAAGGCTTTTACATTCATTTACGATAATGGTCCTTACTTTAGATTCCGCTTCTCTAAATTCTCTTAATAATTCTTCAGCTTTATCAACATCAGTATGAACAATAAAAAGCTTGCTGTGTAATTCATTTATTTTATTGAAAGTATCTTTCGAAACCATATATCTCTTTTCCCACAAAAAATTTTGCGTGTCTATTGATATTTCTTCAGTTCTATAGGCACTAAGCGTTTCTACATTGATTTCATCCCGCATGGTATTTAATTTAACTATAAATGGTTTATAAAATTCAGCTATCCTTCTTTCCCAAAAATCTGCATCTCTTTTTTTCTTTGCCTCTTTTACGAGCATGTATGTTTGAATTGCATAATAAAGTGTGACGAATACAAGCGCTATTATCGATCCCGCTTGAATTTTATCACTAATTGATAGATCCTTCAGATCGATAAAAATAAAACCCTCAATTATAATAAAGAGAATCGCACCTAAAAATAATTTCCAATTTATTTTCATTCAATCCCTTATCTTCGAGCCAGGACCCGCACCCTGGCCCTGGATTATAATCATAACTGTTCTATCTCAAAACCCAACCGACGCAGAATATTAACAGCATCCATCGTTGTGAATTCTACTCTTCCTAACCCTAAAACTTTGCTTATAACTTGCTTGGGAGGGTATTTCTTGCCATTTACTATGACATAATATTGACGAATTACTTCGGGTGGAACTTTTTGCATTTTTTCCTCAACCTTCTCTTTGGTTAAGTCGTAAGCTTTACCTTTAAGAATAAACCTCATTAATTATCTCCTTCTATTAATCATCATCACCATCTATTATATATTAATTTTTGATAATGTCAAGCCCTTTTTAATAAAAAGAGGGCCAGGCACTAGGCTCTGGTCTAGTTCTCAGGCCTGGCCCCTCAGTGCCCGGGCTGAATAAATGACAAAAAGGGCCCGAGCTATATCAAAAAAGAAACTGGTCAATAATCAGCTAGGCAGTAAAGGATCTTCACTTGAATCATCCGAGCTGTCGCTTTCCGATGATTCATCATCGCCACCAACTGGCAAAAGGTCATCATCCTCTTCGGATTCTTCCTTTTTCCTTTGCCTCTTTTCCGGTCCTCCAGAATTAGGAACAGATCCTTCCGGCAACAAGTCAACATTTTCGTCTTCCTCGATTTCTTTTTTCATCTCTTCATTTAACTCCTTTTCTGCTTGCTTGTCCCGGTATTCCAGCTCAAACTCGGTGGCCTCATTGATCGCCTCTTTAATTACCGGATCTTCAAGCAGATCGTATTTGTCGAAAAAATCGCTTGGCTTCAATTTCTCTTTGGCTAAAAATCTCTTCAGTTCTCCCACTGTGAACACCTCGCCACTGTTGGTCATTATTTTGTGGTCGTCTTCCGTTTTTTTCTTCGCCATTTTCAGATCTCCTTTCAGTCGTTCATGCGGAGGAAGACGCAAGCCTTTTCTTTCCCTCCGAACATGAAAGACTGGTAAAGCCGGCAATTTTCACATTCTAGATCAGGATTAAAGGGACAAAGCTTCTTTTTCTCTTTTTCCTCAATCGGCTGTTTTTCTTCTATCATTTTTTACCTCGCTTGGATTGAAGTTACATCGACGGTCTTGGATCGAATATAATAGCTGATGTTAACTGTCTCGGCATCCTTGAATTTCTCCAATTCTACTTTCAATTTTGGAATCAATTTTCTTGGGAGTATCGGATCAAATTGAACTCTTCGGGCTTGTTTAGGGCTTAGCCTTGTCCACACATAGCCAGGGCCCAAAGACTGCCCCTTGATAGCTAGATTGAGTTTGTTTATTATCCGTGTCAATTCATCCTTAGAGCTATGAATTTCTTCCAGGAAAATCGAGAGCTCATGCTGCGAAAATTCCAACAGATCCCTTAGTGATTTCTGCAAATTTTTTGCTGGTTGGGTAAGCTGAAACCTAATTCCCAGCTTGATTTCTAATAACTCTTTTTCAATTTCAAGGATCTCTTTGTTTTTGCTCCGGATCGCTACCATGGAATGTTTCATCTCCTCTACTGTCTCTTTGGTTGCTTTTTCATAGATCGCCTTTTCCGAAATGCCCTTTTTGGTGAACTCGGCTAAAGTTACTCGACCTTCCAAAACGTCTTTTTCCCTTATCGAATTTATCTCGATCTGCACTCTCTTCTCCGCTTCGATTTTAGCTTCGATCTGAGAATATTCCGTCTCCATTTTTTCAGCGATCGATCTCGCTTCCTTCAGCTTTTTTTCTAGATCCTGTTCCTTCCGGATCTCAACAGTCAATTTTTCCTTCTGTTCCCCTTCGGCTGCCAGAGCTTTGGTTTGTTCCGATTTCCAATGATCCAGGATATGCCTCACAAGCTCTGTCGTTGTTTGGATTTCAATACCTTCACCCATTGTTCGACTCCCTTTTTTTAATCAGTTTTCCGTCCGCATCGAGATCCCTGGTTGTGAGCGTTGAGATCTTTCTTTTCGGCTGTGGCCGGCTGCTTGTGGAAATAAAAAAGCTCTTTTTCTTTTTTGGCTTTTCCTCCGGCTGCTCTTTATCCTGATCGCCTGGCAGCTTTTTCTCATCGCCTGTGATCATCAGGATTTCATTTCTTTTTCTCGTCATTTTAAATACCTCCAATTGTCTCACATCGTGAGACTTTATTTTTAAAAAAGGTTACCTCCAGTCCTCGGTGCTCCAGAACGCCGCGGCAAAATGCTCCTCCTTGCTCGCCAGCATAATCGCGCCGGCCGCCGAGTTTATGCAGTCATCATGGCCCCCGCGATAGTGGTCGATCTTCACAACTCCGCCGCCCTTCAGGAACCGCTGGAGTCCGATCGTCTGCGCCTTCAGCCTTTCGTTATCAATCAGCTCAACACGGTCCTTGTTCATCTCGATTGCGAAAAGCTCGTATATCTGCGATTTCGTATATTCGCTGATCTCAACCTCAATACCATGCTCCCCGAAGTCCTTCGCAATCCACGCCACGGCATGGCGATCCTGGACAATCTTATCAACTCTGTAACTCTTGCAGCCGCGGGCTATGGATTCGATCACCTGGCCCGGGTCGAAAGGCGGCCGGAACTCAAGCAAAACGTCGAGAACGCTTATCCGCAGGTCGTCCTCATTGTCCTTGGCATGTGCTATGGCAAAAGTCATCGAGTCCCCGCCTTTCCTCAAGCCCTCCGAAGGATCGCAGAAAGCAAAATACTCAACCCCTTCCTGCTCCGCCCTCATCGTCACACCCGGCGCCACGGCCCTGTCATAGATCTCCACAGGCAAATAACTCTCGATGTCCTCCCTGAATTTGGCCGCGTATTCCGCCCCGAACTCAGCCTCACCCAATGCCTCAAGAAACTCATCTTCAAGCTCCTTCTCAGTCGTCGTCAGGTTCATCCGCCACGTCGGGGCGCGCCATATCAGAACAGAGCCAGGCTTGCCATAATGTCTGTTGAACTTCTCCCACAACAATCCCTGACGCGGGAAGGGCGTCGATATCCCCAAAGTCAGGCTGTTCCTTATCGTAGTCATCCCAGGCTTGACCGCCGTATAAACCTCCCTGTCTCGATTCGCCGACTCCAATTCAAAACGCCAATACGCAAGCTCCTCCATCAAGAGAAGCCTGGTTGTGAATCCACGTGTGGACCTCCAGCTCGCCGGCTTTATCGTTATCGTCACCCCGTTTTTCAGTTCAATAGATTCTGCCAGAAGCTCACGATGGTCGACTTGCCGGACCTGCGGCCCGCGCATATGAAAACCTCCCTCAACGGCTTCTCAGGCAACCCCTCAAGCCCTGTGCATTCCCGGAACAGCTCCATCTCTTCCTCACTTAACTTCTTATATCCTGATAATACCTTGAAGAATACAAGCCAGGATTGCCACGTCCTGATGTCCTTGAAATACGACCCGAACAGATTCTTATCCCTGATCGCCTCAATGATATCTATCGCTTGCTCCTGCTTCGTAGCTATGCTCATATCAACCTCCAGAAATGCGTATATGCATTTTTAAAGGCCAAATGCCCCTTGAATATACATAGACACTAAGATGCGTTACATTCTTTGTCATTTAGCCTATTTCCTCGCCTTTTTCTTCCCGTACTTCTCCCTGGCATACTCTTGAAGGTCAAAGACCTCATCGGCTTCCTTCTTATCCAATCCTAAAGCTAAAAGATTTTGTCTTAGCGTATTCAGAAATGCCAGGAATTGACGGCCTAAGACAGGCTGAAGCTCGACAATGCCCTTCTTCAACAGATCTGGCCTTAAGATCCCATCGCGCTTACAATATATCGAAGCCAACAAGAGGACTCCATAAGCCTCTATGGTAGCCTTTATCAAGATCTCTTTTGCTGCTGTAAGCTTCTCAGGCCCTCCCTGAAGATCAATTAAATCTCTTTCCATATCCTCTAAATAACGCTGTAGCTTCTTATAACCCCTGATTGAAGGATTCACCCGGCCCATCTTTAACCAGAAATAAATTCCGTGTTTCGCCTTCGTCTTTTTCTTGTTTTTGTCATTCTTGCTCATTTTCGTATCCATTTTGTTTTCAATAAGTTAAAAAATGTAGTTGAATTGACAAGAAATTAAACACGTCAAAAATCCCGTCAATCTTGCCTCTCTCCAGAGGAAAAGCATGGACATCCAGTCCAGTGAGTCTATCCCTCTTTGCCTGAAGCATCAATCTCTTGTTTTCGCCTTTTTGAGAAAGCCTCTTCTTCCTATGTTTCATCTTTATTCTTCTTTTCTGTTTTGCCTGTTTTCCTTTCATTTATGTACATTTTGCTCATAGATTCCATTGATTTCACTACACCCATATTTTAGAATTAATGGAATTAATGGAATTAATGGAGGCTCATCGATTCCAATGATTCCATAGATTCCACACACCCCACATGAAATTAATGGAATCATTGTTTATTTTCCTTTTCTAGTAAGCTCCAAGTCGATGTCCTGAATTTTCCAAAGCCTTCCATTTTTGTGATAACTTTCAATTTACGTGAGGCCCGCCATAAAGTAGTTTTAGCGATTCCCGCTTCTTCGATGGCCCTTTCCTGGATTTCCTTACTATCTACAGGTCCCTCTTTTAAGGCTTCTTTCAACCATCGAACGGCGAAGCTCGATTCTTGAGCCTCTGCCCGGAGCTGCGGATTAATATGCTCATCGATGTTCAGGTCTTCCGTGACCTTTTCAAATTCAAGGCGGCCCTCTATGATTCGGAAACTTAAGCGGTCTGGGTCCTGCGACGCAAGGTTCGATTTCAAAGGTGCGAAAAAACGCTGAAGTTTATCGTCTTGATTTCTGAAGATCATGAAGGCGGCTCGGCATTTACCAAGCCAAGCTCCCGTCGATCCTCCGGTCCTATAGAGCGCGCTCATTGATTGAGCCTTATTCAAGTGCGCGATAAGGACTAAGGCGAAGCCGTATTTTTCGGCGATCTTTGAAAGTGGCGCAAGTAGAGAACGGACCTGCTCCGGCGCGTTTGGATTCACTCGTCCGGAAAAGTCCAGAATGGGATCAATAACGGCCAGGCGGAGGTCCTCGATTTTTTTGACTTCCTCTTCAAAGATTTTCAGGCCGTATTTTTCGGCGAAACAAAGGAAGTCCTCCGTTTCAGGATTGAGGATCGTAATTTTCGATGGATCGCCTCCCAGAGAATCAATCCGTGGCCTGAGAGTATCGGCCGCTTGGTCTTCAATAGTGAGATATAAAACCCTCCCCGGCTTTCCGACTTTTGAGCCGTCTGGCCAGGTGGATCCCTGAGAGACCCTTGCGCTCGAGTCAAGCATCAGATAGGTTTTTCCGTCATTCGGATCGCCGGAGATCAAAGAAAGTCGGCCCGATGGAAAATAGTTTTCCCAAAGCCATTTAACACGCTGAGGCTCGACATCGGAAAGTAAGATGGTCCGCCTCTCTTTCCTATCTGCAAGCGAATCCAAGCTCTTTATTTCTTGATAAAAATTTTGTATTTTGTCATGGTCAAAAATTCCGGTTTTCGCGCCATTGTTTATAAGTTTTAGAGTTTCTTTTCTCAGTCTTTCTCTTTTGATTTCATTCACATATCTAGGAAGATTGCGCGAATCAGTCTTAGTAACCCCATCGAGCAAACCACTTAGATATGAGAATATACCTTCGATATTTATCTTTTCTGCAATAAGAGCAAGATCGCCACTCCCCTTCTCGATTTCCTTGAAAGCAAGCCTCTGTTTCTGGTCTTTGAAAAAATCCTTGTCGATATCGAGATTTTTAAGTAGTTCCGGCTGTATCAGAAGATGGCCCAAAATTAGCTCTTCTAATTTCATTTTTTCCCTTCCCCCCCTGCTTCTGCCTCGATGACCTCTACATTGATCCGAATCTGCCTGCCAAGGCGAAGGACTGAACCTTTTGGTAACCGTCCCCTGGCTACTAAGGAATACAGGCTTTTTTTTCTGAGGCCAAAATGGGCCGCTGCCTCAGAAATTTTCAGCCAGCGGCGCTCAGGCATCCGTATTACTCCTTAGGAACTTCGATTTTATAATCTCTGGCTAGTTGGCGCAGCCGCAAACTATAAGTTTTATAATCCCCATCACAATCCAGCAGCCACAACCTTTCTACTCTGGTTAAAACTAATCGAAGTTGACGAAAAATTTTCCTATCATTTTCGGCTTTTGTTTCATTCATTTTTTCCTCTCACTCCCATTATAACCTCTGTCTCTAAAAAAAAGGTTTCACTTGAAAAAATATTTCTTGCCTTATTTCTTATTTTTTTTATATTATGGTTATGACAGAACGGCTTGAAGTTGAGAGTTGGAAAGGCAGGGAAAATGTCGATATCCAACGGACAAAAAAGTTTTATACAGATTTAATCAACGATATAATCCATCCTGAACATCCTTGTAACTGTCCTTCCTGTTTATTTCAAGAATATAAAAAACAGGGCGGCAAATATAATAAAGAAATTTTCTTTTTAAGCTGGCTTGAATTTGAGATATTATTTTCCTTGGTGAATCAAACAGAAAAAATCGTTTTTGAAACAGCATTCGATCCTGGAAGTTATAAAAGATTTATTGAGGGTGAAGTGGAAGTGAAAAAATTTCTTAAAGGATATGGAAGAATAAAAGCTCTCTCGGAATTTGTTAAGAAAAACTTTCCTGAGATTGATCATAATCAGAAAAGACTAAAATTGAGATTGTGGCGATTTAAAAAAAGTGGTGTAGAATTAAAAGCAGCAAAAGAAATACAGAAACGATATTACAAAATCCATCCTTTTGATTTTCGAAAAAGCGATTTGCAAAAATTCAAACTTGCTCAAAAAATTGCCGATTTTATTTATTCACAACCTAAACAAAAAACAACACAAAGAGAGATTTGTCGAAAGTATTTTCAAAAAAAATCAGTTGAGGATCTTGAAGAAATGCGATCCTTGCTAAATTTTAATTACGGCATTATTTGGGATGATGGAAAAAGAAAAAATCAGATCATTTATATTGGTAAAATGAAATCGAGTCGTGGGGTCTTTTTTAAAGTGGGTCCATAAAAAATCTATTGACGGGATTTTTGACATATTCGACATCATGATTATTTTTTTTCAATGCCTAAATTTTTTTCGACCCGGTATAGTTTTAATGGGCTTCGGCTTAAAAGGCTCCTTGACAAAATCAATACACTCAACCGATGGAAAGCGGAAGGAAAACACTGTTTTTCCACCTTTATTTGTAACTGCAAAATCACCTTGACCAATAATATCCATCCCGATCAACACTTCAACATTGCCCGGCAATTCTCCAAGGGTTGCTTTCACGTTGGGAATAATAATTCTATTAGGAAGCCAAACATTCACTAAGTATGAATTTGTTCTAGTTTTACCAGCCGCCGTGTGCACTTCAACAACACCAGTAGGACTCAGAGCACACTTGTCTATCACCTTTTGTGTTATAACTGTGCCCGTCGCCCCCGTATCCCATATAGCCTTATAACTATTAATGTTGTAATTTTTGGAATTGACTTTTTCTGATAGGGGATCGAAGGCTTTGGAAATGAATACATCATTAATGAGGACAGTTGAAAGTCCAGAATATTTGGAGGTAAAGGAGCGAGTCTTCACTTACGGTACATTATTTCAAGGCAAAGCTAGCTCTTGAATGATATGTTTGAGTATATGCCTTGTCCGATGGCTTGCATTCTTGAATTAAAAAAGTTCCCAACTCTACATTTTTTGAAGTTTCTTTAACTGCTTCAGGTAGGCTATTATATGCGCCTAATACTTTATGGCCTTTAATGACAATATGTTTTCCTTTATATCTTTTCACTAATTCTTTCTGATTGCTCACAAAAAAATCAAATTCTTTCTCGAGAAATATCATTTTTTTGCTCCTAAAGATACTCCATTAATATATAAATCGGATTCCTTTGTCAACTATCTTTTGAGGTGAAAAAGGGGGTGATCCTTTTTTCCTCCAACGCGGTTAACAATTATAATAGCATTTTTCTCCTTTTTTTTCCACTTTTCAAAAAAAATTTTTCAGCGGGATTTTTCTCTCCAGTTTTAAGATGAAATCAGAGCTCTGGGTAAAGAGTCCAAATAATTGACGGGATTAGTGACGTCCTTGAACAGAAAAGCCTTAGAAAAAAAGGATAAACCTAAGACAGCTTAATATTCTGATATTAAAGCATTTAAGGGAGTTTTCAGTAAGTTCTCAATAATTGGGGGTAGATTATATTTGTGACTAATCACTGGATTCCTGCTTTCGCAGGAATGACAGACACTTACACTCAATCGTCATTCCCGCGGAGGCGGGAATCCATAGCTACTACCCACACTTATTGAGAAGTTACAATTTTCAGAGGAAAACAGGCAATGACAGCCTCTAGGGGAAATATGGATTTTGAGTCCAGCGCGTCTGCCAATTTCGCCAATCCGGCACGCTCTTAATTTTTAACATTTTCTGAAATCCTGGTCAATACAAACTTAGTTTGCTTTGTTTTCCTTCATTTAAGAATGATTCTTTATATCTTCTAACCTATTTTCCGCAAGTTGAAATCACAATTTTCCGAATTTTTCACCCACTACGGCAGACCGTCCCCAATAGTAATCTGAGCTGATCCCCAACAGGTTTAAAATTTGCTCCTGTGTTTTGGTCAAGGAATCTCTGAATTCCTTGGTCGTTTGTCCCATTCTTACCTGATAGGAGGAAATGCCGTCAAAGGCATCTAAGA
>Ga0209986_10005463_pt1 | contig 10530 bp, 5 predicted proteins | sample BlataG_FD_183168 | JGI IMG/M metagenome (GOLD analysis project Ga0209986, IMG submission 183168) | Deep subsurface microbial communities from Black Sea to uncover new lineages of life (NeLLi) - Black_00105 metaG (SPAdes) (version 2) | ecosystem: Environmental > Aquatic > Marine > Oceanic >...
TTTTCTCTACAAATTTGCTTTGAAGGGGGGAAAAAAGGGAAAGAAAAATGAAGGTGGTGGTAGATCAAGGCTATTATTTCTGATCTATGTAAAATAGTTTGATAGTATGATGTGGTACTAATTGAATAAGAAGTAAGGCAGACACACAACTGTATCGGTGCTCTGGAAGACATAGGACGTCGGCTTTCAATGTTGGGGGGGACTTTCAATAGCTCAAGGCAATGTACGGCTAAACACATATGATTCAATCATATGTTTGATATATGATGCTGTTATTACCGTTAATGTCTTGAACAAGCGTTTGCAGACTGGGATTGGAATGAGGAGTAATTTTATTCGGCAATTAGGTGCGATTTGGGCCTCAGCAGGAGCTTCAAATGCATCTAGACAACATATTGACATCTTTAATAGTTCAGATCAGATCTTAAATGGAGCACTGAGGCACTTGCACACAATAACTCTATGTGGAATCCAATCTCAGCATACTTGCTTGAATCCTACGTCTTTGAAAGGTTTGTTGATCAATGCACATCTAGATACCACGCCTACATACTTGATACATCATCTACCGGCACACATGCTTATTTGAAAACACTACTTTCCCTACCAATATTAGTTCTCACCGACATCTCTTTCTCTCTTTCTCTCTTTGTCCTCTTTTCCCCACAAACAACAGGGTCCCACCAAAAGAACTCCATACACACAACAAACCCATCCCACGCTGCTCCAATCGACTTCTACCAAACCCTTGATGTTAAAAGAGGAGCCACTGATGGAGAAATAAAGAAAGCATACTACCGCCTTGCCAAGCAATATCACCCCGACACCAACAATGGAGATCCAGACGCAGCCAAGAAATTCCAAGATATTCAGAGAGCTTACGATACTCTTAGGGACCCTCAGAAACGAGCTACATATGACTCTATGGGGCACAGTGCATATGAACATATGGAATCCACTGGAGGTGCTGGTGCAGGTGGCAATGCTAGTTATGGGGGACCAGGAGGAGGAGGGGGAATGCATGTTGACCCAGAAGATTTATTTCGAGAGTTTTTTGGAGGTGGACGAGGTGCTGGTCCTGCAGCAGGAGGAGGAGGACCAGGAGGGGGAGGAGATTTCCAGAGCACTATATTTGAACAGATGTTTGGAGGCGCAGCTGGCTTTGGCGGCCGCCCCCGAAGAGGCCACACCCTCCAGACCACCATGGCCATCAGCTTTGAAGAATCAGTCAAAGGCAGCAGCAAAATAATCAACCTGAACACAGGAAAACAAGTAGAAGTAGCCATCCCAGCTGGCATCCAGCACGGCCAGCAAATTAGAATCCAAGGGCATGGAGCGCCTGGCCCTAAAGGCACGCCTCCAGGAGACTTGCTGGTACAAATAATGGTGATGCCCTCTCGACAGGGTTTCATCCGAGATGGCTACGACATCCACTACGAAGTCCCTGTGAGCATGGTGGATGCTGCTCTGGGAACAGAGGTGGATGTGCCCACTATTAATGGAAACAAGGTGGTGGCTGTCAAGCCGGGCACCCAGCCTCATCATAAGATGAGGATGAGGGGACATGGGGTGCCCATGGATGTGGAGGGGCCACTGGGGAGGGGGAGGAGAGGGGATCAGTGGATTAGGGTGAGAGTGGAGGTGCCTAGGAACCTGAATGATAGACAAAAGCAGCTTCTTAAAGAATTCAAAGAAGCGGCAAACAATAGTAGTAGTAGTAGTGGTGGTGGTGGTGGTGGTACAGCAAAGGAGGAGGAAGAGAGTAGTAGTGAGCCAAAGGAGGAGGAAAAGAAGAAGAAGAAACGAGGATGGTTTGGCTGATACACATTATTGAAAGGTTTATTATTTTTGGAAGCTTTTGGTTTTGTTACATTCATTCAGTTCTATACCCTTCATTAGGTTGATATTAAGAAGAAAACAAATAGCGAGGAGGAGGCGGAGAGAGAGAGAGAGAGAGAGGGGAGTTCATTTGATTTGAGTTTTTCCTTTGTGACAAGAAAACAAACACAAGAAACAAACAAAGCCCATCTCTCCAACCCAAAAAAGAATCATCAGTCAGTCAGGGGATGAAATACACCTATATAATCTACACACATCATGGGTACATGGGTTGTCCATCAATCTACATATACATACAACAGAACCTACTAGTACATCAAATAAGGAAGGAAGAGTAGGAGAGGCCACTCAGACAGACACCCCGTTGTTCTTTTTTTTTTACTTCCTCCCCCTCCTAAAGCCTATATTGGTACATAAAACAAGGGTATTAGGTACATGAAAGTTCACCTACATCTATAAACACCTCATCACTCTTTTCCATTATCACTGGCATGATGATGCCTAGAAAGGCAAAAGAAGGAAGGATAGATGCAAGAAAGAATCATCAAATCTCTTTCAAAAGTGGTGAATCTATATCCACCAGTGCCACCACCGTGAAATCTATCTTGATGACAAATTAGAATAACTATCATCATGGTCATAGTCATAATCTTCTTCTTCTTCCTGTTCTGTCTCCAGCATGGGCTCCCCCGATGATGCCATTCTAGACTGCTCCTGAGCAAACAGCTTCTTCATGTTGAGGAAACTGACATCTCCAAGATCTCTAACGACAAGATCTGCAGCTGAGAGTTCATACACAGGGTGACCTCCAGCACCTGCCAAGGCAATGCACTGCATTCCTACCTCGTGTGAAGCTTCAATGGAGAGGTTGGAATTGCCAATGACTACGCAGCGGAGGGGGGGTCTTCCTATGGCCTGGGCGGCATAGAGGTAAGGCTCTGGGTCTGGTTTTCCTCGGTGTACATCGTCTGCTGTTAATACGGCGTCAAATACAGAGGCTAGACCTACTTGTTCTAAAGTGGAGAGAACTCTGGCTTCTGGGGCACTGGAAACAAGGGCAATTGGGACATTGTTGCGGCGCAGATTGGCAATGAGTTGAACGACGCCTGGAGGGACGAGGGGCTTTCTATCAGAGAGTAAACTACCCAGTATTTCTTCCTTTTTGGTTGCAAAGCGTCTAACTTCAACAGGGTTGCGTGTCCAACAGAAAACTTCTTGAATGATTTGCTCGTTTTTCATGCCTTCGGCCCTTCGGAGGGCCCATTGGGGCGGAGGGATGCGACCTTCATCCTGAGCTACCTGGATCCACGCTTTAGTGCTGACATCACCGTATTCTAATTCTACACAGACACCTTCTAGTTCTAATATTACGCCCATCCAGTCCGTTCCCAAACGTTGGAGGCGTAGTAAAGGATTGTGCAGAGAGGGATCGTCCACAAGTCCTTCTACATCTTTAGGGAGCGGCTTTAAAGTCAAGGCATCAGTTTTATCTGAGGATTGTGTTGAAGCACCGATAGGTACACTAACTGGCGCGGCAAAGCAAGTCGTTGGGATTTGTTGACGACCAAACTGAACCACAGGTTTACTCCCTGGCAATCTTTCACTGCTCCGTTTTATACTACTACCAGATCTTATTTTTGTTTTCAACGTAAGGGACACAGTAGGGTGTATCATCGGTCATAAATCTTAGGAAAATTCAACTTTCACTTCAGACTGTTTGAGGGTGAGTGAACTTGTTAACCGCGGTATACGCGCTGTAATACACTTTCAAGACGTCGAAAGTTTTTATATAAAATCGTTGTTATGGTGGAAGGACTGGTGCAGGTCGATTCTTTGAGGCTCTGGTGAGCGAGCGTGGTTGGTGAGAAAATCCACAGGCGAAAACCAGGAAAAAACGCACATCTGAGGAAGCCAAAAACTGGCATGGTGTTGCTCCATACGGCATTACCATCGTCAATAAAATAAATCAAAGGTAACAGAGAGAAGGTTCCAAGCTTTAATAGTAGTGAACAAGTCACCAAAGCTGTCTAGGAAGAAGGGATCAGTATTCAAAACAATCTAAGTCCTAAAAATCATAGAACATAGCCATGTCTGCAGCAGACCCTACTCCTGCAGCAATGGATGTAAGTTATAGCTTGTTCAATTCATTCCTGCCATAGAAGACACCAGTCAAGCCTCTCACTCTTCCGACAATGAAGCATTCCAAATCTATGGAAAAAAAGACATCATCACTGACCAAACCTTATGCTCATCCACAGGTGGACGCCTCAGATAACACCAAGGGTAAGGGAAAGGCAGGCAAACGGTTTGAGGTCAAGAAATGGAATGCTGTAGCCATGTGGTCTTGGGCAATCTGCACCGACACCTGTGCCATTTGTCGCAACAACTTGTATGAACCATCTATAGAATACCAGGCCAACCCTACAGGAGATAGAGAACACCCAGGTCTTAGTATTGCTTGGGGTACTTGTGGTCACGTGTTTCATCTTGATTGCATTCAAAGATGGCTGAAGGTATGTGTTGTGCACAATGTTATCTCCGGAACTCACCCCCAGGTACCACGTTTACTTGGCAACATCATCCCCGTCCTAATCCCCCCCCCAACACCCACCCACACATCCTTTTTTAAGACTCGTTCAGCATGCCCCCTCTGCAACAAGGAGTGGGAGTTTTCGAAGATAGAGGCTATGCAGAACTAATTGTTAAAAACTTACTACACCGAGAATAATCCAAAACAGATTTCAAATCCTCAATCCGACATATGCACTTGTCAGGAATGGCATGCTTGGGTTTTTAGTTATTAATTTACTGGTAGTTCTCCCTTTTATTATTTATGCATATGTATTTTTAAGCAGCTATGTAGTCAGTAAAAGTGATTGAAAGAGAAGAGAGACATCAACATGTACTATTACACTTGTCGAATACGCAATAACGACATTAAAGCTCCATCACACATTACCTATCCCTTTCATACACACACAAACACACCATTCTCCTCTCCTCTCCATCTACTTCTCTTCCTTTTCACCCTCTTTCTTCTCCTCCCCAGGCTGAGTTTCTGCCATTGACATTTGCAGAGCCAAGGCCAACTCAGGATCATCAATCGCATCCATTGCCACATCAACACCGCCGGCCTTGGTAGGAGCAGCTGGAGGTGCTGCTTCTTGTTGCTGTTGTTGCATTTGAGTAGGAGCATCAGCAGCTGGTGTCTTTGCTGCATCTCCACCACCAGCTCCTGTCATTGACATTGCCAATGCTTGCTGTAACAATGCATCTTCATCCATTGCATCTACCATCATTTCCTCACCACCACCACCACCACCAGCATCACCAGCTGCTGCTGCTGCTTCTCCACTACCACTACCTTCCCCTCCGCCCTCACCTCCTTTACTGCCTGCAGCTTGAGCTTGAGCAGCTTGACGGGCCTTTTCTTCCTCCATTGATACTCTCAAGGCCAATGCAAGTTCTGGATCCAAAGTTGGGTCGACCCCCAGCTCACCATAGTCAAATCCATCAACAACATTAGCTCTAGGTGCAGCTGGTGCAGCAGCACCACCTTGACCTTGAGCAGCAGCAGTCATTGCTGCCTCTTCCATGAAGATCGGAGTGGAAAAGAGCATGTCGGAGAGAATGGTGCCTGGAGGAACTGTAACGAGATGCGAGTTGTCATTTGAACTAACTGCAGCATGGAAAGCCTCTAATTTCTCTCCATTCTCTTCCTCAGAACCAAAAGCCACAATATCGACAGCTACATTGTTCTTTTTTAGTTTCTTGGCGATTTTAACCAGGGTATCTTTGTCTTCCTTGATGGGGCTGCCGACGAAGATTACAATTCGTTGGCGCTGGTTTTTGTTCTCGCGGTGTTTTAATGCAAGTTGAGCGATTTGTACTGCTACTGAGAGGTTGGATTCACCTTCTATGGAGACATCTTGCATGGCATTGAGGACTTTGCCGAGGTCTGGGGTGGGTGTGACGAGGACACGGGGTGTGCGACCGGCAGTGGTCAACACGCCGACCGTGTTTTCAGGATGATGTTGCGTTTTTGCGCCTGCTAGGAGGTTGACGGCATCGCTCTGGGCTTGGAATCTAGTTGGAGCGTAGTCCCCATTGCGAGTGAACTCGCTGTTATCTACACATACAATGGTTGCTTCCTGTGAAGGGTGGTCGAGAAAAAAGGGAGGGGAGTGGGTGTGAGGACCGGGGGGGAGAGATGGCATTGGGGAGGATGGACACGTATGTGGAAACAGGCGTGTGCGCATGCTGTTGATGCATGCCACGTGGAATAAAGTATGAAATTTATTTCTCAGCTCACCATTGCTAGAATACGTTAAGAGAGCTGGGATCAGAGAAATAGAGGTTGGGAATTGCTGATCAGAGGTCTGTAGAAGTGTTACTACGCCGTTATGTTCTTATAGTACAATGATTTAGTATGAAAATTTTATTGAGATGTGTCTCGAGTGCGCTTGTTTATATCTGGAAAGAAGAGCATGGAGGCTCCTCGACCGTCAATGTCTCTCTCACTGCCACTGTCCTGAGTAGGTGGGACGACTGCTTCTTGTGATGCCGAGAGAGAGAGAAGTGGTTATAGACTCGTTGCGGCTATACAGGTAGTGTAAAAGTTATGTCAGTGGAGATGGAGCAAGAAGCATGGAGGAAATGCATACGCCAAGAAGGCCCTGGGTGCCAAGCCTTTGCAAAGAGGAGTTCAGGGATGTCGCCTCCTCCAAGAGAGGGGAAACAAAGAAAGCAGGCCACTTGCCGATGTGCTATTCAATCGATTCATATTCGTGACTGCATCAGTATGATATATTGTCACTGACCACATTTATTGAAAATCGGCCTCCTCACGACGTAGATCGCTCCCTTGAAATAACGAATTATAAAATGGCCAACCAAGAAGTGGAGACTCTTTTCCAGACGAAAACTATTGTTGAGATTAAAGAGGTAAACTACATAAATTCAATCCATCTTTGCCAGATACCAACCACTCGGCAATCACACCACAACCCCGACGCTCGATCACTCAACCTCCTCTCCCTCCCCAACTGCACAGTATGAAGCCCAAACCCGCCATGCAATCGAAGAAAAGAAGAAACAACTCCGCCAAGTTGTTGGTGACTCCTACCGTGACCTAATTATCAGTGCAGACACCATCATTGACATATCCAAACAATGCCAACATGTCATCTCCAGCATCGACACCATCCACGCTGGTCTCAAAAACCTAGCAGACACCGCAGCGGCCAACAGACGTGCTCACACTGCCTCTCAAGCCACATCACATGATACCCTCTATGCTGTTGGATCTAGAGTGAAGTTTCTGTTGGATACTCCAGAGGTTATTTATGGTTGTCTAGAAGATGAAGATTTCGCTGGGGCTGGTGTCAGGTATGCCACCGCTTTTGAAGTCCACAAGAGCCTCACCTCTGGTGGTGGTGGTGGTGGTGGTGGTGGTGGTGTTAATAATTCTGCTGCTGCTCTGAAAAGCAATATTAATAAAAGATTCCCACTACTGGCACACCAGTGGCCAGCAGTTAGAGATCTCAAAGACAGAATTGGTGAAGCAGCGCAAGAATGGCTGTCAAACGATGGAGGAGCCACCGCCTCTACTAAACACATTGCATCAACCTTGATAGCATTGGCGCATCTGAAGCCTCTAGATGGTGTTGCGCTGCTCAAAACTTTCTTGAGTGCACGCAGGAACTATGTATCAAAGAAGCTATCTGCTATTTCCAGCTCCACCACTCTCCCCTCTGCTCAGACTGAACTCGCTGCTATTGCCACTATCGTCTGCTCCACCATTGCTCAGAGTGGGGAGCTGTTCCTGGCCCTTGTAGGCATCTCCCCGACCCCTCTGGTAAGCCAGATATTACAAGATGAACTTTCATCATCCACCCAAGCAGCCGGTAGCAGTGCCACTAGTAGGGTCAGTGATGAGGTGTTTTTCGAACCAGAAGGCAAGCCCCCTCCTGAAGCTGCAGCCTGGAAGGCCCACATCATAGACATGGTGGATAGACTGTCCAACCTCAGCTCTTCTGGAGTGGCTTTAGAATGCTCCCAGTGGTTGAATCAACTCGGCAGTTTATTCACCAATCAATCATCATCATCATCAACTGCATTGACGCCTTGTACTAATGGGAAGGATCTCCTGGCTATGGAGTCTTCCATTGTATCCATCCTAGATGAATGGACATATAGCTTTGATATGGATAGTACTACTCCTCTTACTACCAATTTACCCTGGATTGATGTATCCCAATGGGTGTTGACGAAACCAGTTCCCCTCTGGCCCCTTTTGTTTGAAGATATCTTGTTGTCAAGAGCCAAGGAGCTGGTGCAATCTGATGTATCCCAGGCTGTACATGTAGTCAGGCAACTCTTGGAATCGTCATTGTCTGAAGCTGCCACTACTACTGCTGCTGCTGCTGCTGCTGGTGGTGGTGGCGGTGGTGGTGGACCAGGAAAGTATTGTGCTTCTGTTTCAACATGGTCAGATCCGGTGTACTTTCAACCGACGACACCAGGCCGACCCCTTTCTGCATCCTCCACTACCACAAGTAGAGTGGAATGTAAGAGCGGTGGTAGTGGCAGTGGGGGCAATGCCTGGTTGAGCAGTGTAGATGCAGTGTGCAACGCGTTTGATCGCAAGCTGGCAGCGGCATTGCTGGCTTCGTTGGACGTGTGCCGCGGAGCTGCTGCTGCAGCAGCTGATTCAGCAACAACAGCAGATAGTTATATCCCTGTGTATATGAGTGCAGCTGGAAGAATGACTAGTAGTGGCATTAGTAGTGGTAAGAGTGTCTTATTGCCTGAACGTAGTAGAGTATTGCAACCGTATGTCCAAGCTAAATGTATAGAGGCAGCAGAAGCAGTGGCTGTGTTACTGGAAGAAAAGGCAACCAATGTATCCAAAGATAGCAGCAGTAGTGATGGTATAAAAGCTGTGAGTAGTGCATTGGTGTTGGGTAGAGTAGCATTCATTATTGCTCATCAAAATACTGCCCTGTCTACTGCCCTTGGACCTGCAGAAGACTGGCAGGCCTATGCTGCAGCTGTGAATGATAATAACGGTACTTGTGACAAGCATGGTGGTGGATTGAAGAGTACCAGTGCTTATAGGTATGGTGTCGTTGGTACGTTGAAAGCAACTGGAGCAGCATTATCACCATTGTCATTGTCAAATGAGAAGGATAACCCTCGGTTGAAAGCAATACAACAAAGATATCTAGCAATAGCATCATCAGTCCACCAAATCTGGGCTGCTTGGGCCGGAAGGGGCTTGGTAGAGGCAGCTATTGCCGACTTGTCAGAGGACACTACCTTGTTTTCCACCACCACTGCTCATGTCAGAGGATGGGCTGAAATCGAGCTGCCTGGTGAAGATGATGATGCAGTTCATTTTCCTCTCCCAACTGCCCCTTCTCCAGCTGCCATTGGGCTGTTGCTGGGCGCATGTGATGAGGTAGAAAGAGCGGGAGGGTGTGCTGTGCATGACTCCACTTTGAGACAGCTGCAGTGGGAAGTGAGCAGTGCCTTTGTATCCAAGGTAGCTGCAGCATTGGATGGCAATTATAACATTGGCACTAACAACCAGGAGTCATTATTAAATAGGATGACAGAAGCAGGCGCTCTACAGCTCCTGTTTGATGTGAGATTAATCCAAGATTGCTTGGCAGGAGCTCAGCAACCATCCCCCAACTCTTCTTCTCCGTCTTCTTCTTCTTCGTCATCAGTAGCAGAACCATCCACCAGTGTTCCATTCAAAAATGAGTACGGCACACTAGAGACCAAGTTATCATCTAAACTGGACCCCATTGATTGGGCCACATACGAACCTCATTTGTATGTGTGCAAAGACATATACGTGCAGAGGTCACATGTCATGCTGGGTATGCTGCTCAAGACTGGCAGAGGTCTCAGAAGCAGCAGTGATGGTAAGGGAAAGAAGACTACTACTCCTACAGTTACAGGGGTAGGTGGTGGTGATACCAACATCTTGAAAATGGCGCCAGCTGGACAGAGATTTGTCTACCTTGCAGTGAATACTCCTGCTGCTGTGAGAAAACAAGCTCAACAGCAACAATTAGAGCAGCAAAAGATGATTCCACTCTGTATACTACACACTTCCATAACACATGGTGGTGGTAGTGGAACAACAATAACAAGAAGCAGTGGCATTTCTGCTTTTTCCTTCCCAGAAGGAAGAGGAGGAGAAGGAGGAGGAAGAGGAGTAGATCCTGCATCTGCTTATAGTTTCTCTCATTTGGATGCAGTGACCAAGGCTGTAGCTCAAGCAGCTCATGCAGCAGCTGCTGCATCTTCAGCTCAAAGAGATGGCCATGGGGATGATGATGACGAGGAGGAGTACTCTTCGGATGATGAGCAGGGTGGAGTGACGGCTGCTGGGGTGGGAGCTGCTGCTTTGGAGGCATTGAAACACGGTAGCAGTTTGTTTGCAGGCTTCAGTTCCTCATTCAAAAGAGACTATTAGTGTTGATGTAACTGTGTATTACATGTGTGTGTAACAGAAAGTGTTATTATCGTTTTGGATAAAGAGCCAAAGTGAACCGAAGTAAAAGGGACAAGATCCACACTACTTGCTGAATCTTTCCTGCAACAGTACCAAGTGTAGTTGCAAAAAAACAAAAAAAAAAACATAATGGGAGAGGTATCTTTGTTTCAAAGTAGTAG
>Ga0209986_10005464_pt1 | contig 10528 bp, 6 predicted proteins | sample BlataG_FD_183168 | JGI IMG/M metagenome (GOLD analysis project Ga0209986, IMG submission 183168) | Deep subsurface microbial communities from Black Sea to uncover new lineages of life (NeLLi) - Black_00105 metaG (SPAdes) (version 2) | ecosystem: Environmental > Aquatic > Marine > Oceanic >...
GATAAACAGCAGGGTTTTCGTTATCTAACTTAACCGCTTCTTGAAGGGATGCGAGAGCCAGCTCAGGCTCATCTAGAATCATAGCAACCCGGCTGAGACCAATTGATAAACGCAATCGCCAGGCTGGTTCATTAATTACCTGGGTGTCCAGCGCAGTTCGAAATACGTTCTTTGCATTTATAAACTCGCCGGCGACAGCCAAGGCTTCCGCATACAAAGCCTGGGCTTCAGCGCGCTGACCGAGGGTGGTCTTTTCTATCACCTTTTCGTCCCCGATAAGCCCATCATCATTGAAATGAAAAGCGCACTTCAGAATAGAAAGCGCCTTTCTTGCCTGCTCGGGTGAAGGATCCAAGAGCAGCAATATGCGCGCTAAATCCATCGCAGGTTCAGGTCTCTCCGGTTGAAAACGCACCACGTATTCCAAGGCTTCGACGGCCGGTTCAAATTCTTCCATAACAATCAACATCTGTGCATATAGGTAAGCAAGCGCTGGGTCTAGCCGTCCAGGAAGCACTTCTTCAGTACCTTTGTTCAGACTGATCTCGGAATTCACTGCCGCTTGATAAGCGGTCTCCAGAACCTGCCGCGCTTCTTTTAGATAACCTAGTTCTTTCAGGGTTTGACCGAAACGGTACGATATTTTTGTGGCAAGATCAAAATTGACCTCAAATGCCTTTAATTCAACTTCGGGGTGATTCTCTCCCTCGAGCTGACTTTTAGATGATGCTGGTGCTAAGAGTGCTGAAGCTTTACGTAAGCTGTCCAACGCCTGAGTCAGTTCGTTCTGTTCTAGGTGGGCTTCGCCTAATGCGAAGTGCACCTCTGGCGCAATCGGTGCAGCAAGACTGGCGGCATTTAATGTCTCAAAAAATTTTGAATTCTTGCCATCAAGTTTGTAGGCACCTGCAAGCTCAATCCAGGCATCAGCTAGTTCTGGTTCTAAACTGGTCGCCATCCGTAGGTTAACAACCGCGGCTGGAATGTCTTCCAATGCCAAGTATGCTTTCCCAATAAGCGAGTACGCCTCACCGTCTTCAGGATTCATCTCAAGAGCCAACTTGCTGATATTAATGGCTTGTTTAGGATGTCCGGCTTGCAGAGCACAATACATAATGTCATGATAATCAGAAGGTGCTGGTGTTTCAAGCTGCTCAACGAGCAAAACACGTTCTTCTAATGCTGTCTGCCAATCACCGTTTTCTTCCAGGCATTTCACCAATATCCGTTGAATGGAAGGATCATAGTTGTCGGGACCGGGTTTATTCGAGGAAACCATATCTACTGCAAATGCCAGATATGCGTTTTCGAGAGCATCCTGCTGTTTACTGTATTGGAGTTGAGTGCCTGCTAAAAAAGACAGCAGGTGTGTATCATTCGCATATTTTCTTACTCCAGTTTGAGCAACTTTTACAGCTTCTTCGATTTGTTCCGTCTGAGCCAGGATTTCAGCAAGCGATAAAAACTCGTTCTGATCCAGAGAGCATTCATCACTCAATAGTTCAAATGCCCGTTGCGCCGCCTGATGGGTTGCCGCAGGATCATCCATTTTCTGCGCCACTCTTGCAGCAGTTAATGGCAGAATGGAGTGAAGCGGCAGCAATGTATCGACCTGTCTGGCTTCCAAATAAGCCTTGGCATCATCTATACGACCCGATTCGACCAGGGCGTTTGCCAGACCGGCTGCATACTGGGGCATATTTGATGCTAATTGGGTCGCCTGCTTCCAATTTTCGAGCACATTATCTGAGCGACCATTATCTGATGATCTTGAAGAAACAGCTTTGGCAAGATTGGCTTCTAGACGAGCTTGCAAACGGTTGGTGATATCGATCGATTCGGATAATACCGGGATCGCCTTATTGGAACGATCTGCATGTTCATAGATTCTGGCTATGCGAAAAAGGCGTGTCAAACGCTCCGCTTGCTCATCCAGGAACAAATCACTCGCATATTGTTCATCTGGATTGATATTAGCCACATCTATATCGAGCAAATCCTCAATGTTTAATTCTTCCAGTATGTCCTCAGAAAGCTTAGAAGCAAGCCACGGTCTTTCAATAGACAATCTAGACAAAACAGCCATTTGAACTGAGAGACTATGTTTTATAAGTAGAAATCTAAGAACTTCTACCTGCAGTTCTGCAGGTAACGGATTGGAAAGAAAGGCGTGGAGAGCAAGATCTGGTTGTGGCGGATTGCCATTTTGTTCTAAAAGAGCTCTTAGAAGTTCGCTTGGTTCAGGGATCATTCCATATAGACAAGCCAATACTGTTCGAGAAGATACCACCAGATCTCTCAATTCTTCTACCAATCCATCCCACGATCCTGTTAGTCGCAAACGTTCTCTTAGAGATAGTGCTAATAAACCAGCTTTCTGCAAGGTGATCGTGATATCTGGACTGTTTAACCAATCTTCATATGTATGCGCAACCAAACTCCTCAACCGCTTTGGCAGCGGCTCTAATGGAAGCGCTATCAGGTCTGCCAACGTCGCAGGGTTTTCCAATGCCAACAAACTTAAAGAAGCTGGAGACCAATCCTCAGGCTCTGCTGAAAGGGTTTCAAGAGCTAGTCTCCCAAAGTCAGATTTCATCAAGCTGTTGAATACTACAGGATCCTGACGCAATGAGACGATGATCCAATGCCAGGATCTCTGTGATAACAGCTTTCTGGATTCTGTTAAAAAGAAAGCTTGTTTCATATACCTGCCTTAAGGATCTGGAGGACAAGCCAACAGGCAGCGCCCATCAGGAGAATTCCCAAGATTGTTAAAAAGATACCCACACCTGTTGTCGTGCGAACCATTTCATTCGTGGCTTCTAGTAGAGCGGAAGCATTCCCGACTAAACCAGCCACATCTTCGGCAATCCCCTTTTGTGCTAAGCGTGTTGTTTGTGTTGCCAATGTTTTTATATCTTTGTTATTGGTTCGAAAAGCTAATACTAGAATCCCCCCGATGAAAGTGACCACGCCTAGCAAAAACAACGCAATCACGATAATCAAAATGAGGGTGAGAGGAGTTAATGTCGACACCACAGCCTCCTGAAATAAAAAAATCCCACTTACCTTCTTTGTACTCTCAACAATTAATAAAGAGTAAATAAGTTATTAATTGTAGACTTCAACTGTTAATACAATTGTTTTATTAATAAAACGTTGCCCGAATCCATTATTCGAGACGTTAGCGGGATGTGGAAATCTTCAGAATTTTGCCCTTTTCATTCACAACAACCCGGACAAGCCGAGGCATAGTTTTATTTCCAGAAATCATCACTGTTCCAGAATAGACAAAAAGGTATGTAGGCAATGAACGTGCATTCTTCGCACTGGAATTTTGTGACTGGATTTTTGGCGCTTTTCCATTTAATTCCGGAAAACGACGATAAACTTTGTTATTAATTGATGTAACTATTTCCTTATCCATCGAGTTTAATTTGGTTGTATTTATTTCCACGCTATTCTTTTACAATCCTGATCCATCTACGAATCCGACATTCCCTGACCGTCGTCGAAGGAATGCAGGGATATCAAGGTTTGTCGACGATGACGAAAATGGAGTATGCTGCCATGTTGGCGAGGGTTCTTGTTGTGGCGCAGCTTCCTCAGGTTCAGACACTGGTTCCGAAACAGCATATTTCGAAAATGTTTCCTCTAATGATGAAGCTCCCAAACCCGTAATCACTAAAATAACTTGGACGCGATTCTTCATTTCCGTATTGTTAATCACACCCATCACAATTTCGGTTTGTTGACCAGTTTGTGACTGCAGTCTGGTTAGCGCATCTTGAACTTCAAAGAGCGTTAAGTCATCCCCTCCTGTGAAATTGACAATTATGCCAGCAGCGTTTTCAAGGGAAATGCTCTCTAATAATGGATGATGCAGTGCTTGCTCAATAGCCTGAAAGGCTTTTTCTTCCCCATGCCCATGACCAATAGCCATCAACGCACCGCCTCCTGATTGGATTAGACGGCGAACGTGAGCAAAATCGACGTTTATCAACCCCGGTTCGGTGATCAATTCCGAAATCCCCTGCACCGATTGACGAAGAACATCATCAGCAAGCTGAAAAGCGACTTCGATAGGCAGGTCTCGCGGAGCGACATATAACAAGCGGTCATTTGGGATTGTGATTAAAGTATGAGTGTGCTGGCGTAATTTCGACAAACCTTCATTTGAATTATCCTGACGGCGTCCAATTTCAAAGGTAAATGGAGTTGTTACGATTGCGATTGTCACCGCTCCAATAGCTCTAGCAATTTCAGCCGCAACGGGAATTGACCCAGTGCCTGTGCCTCCCCCCATTCCAGCAGTTAAAAAGACCATGTCCGCGCCAGATAAAGCGCTCTCTATTTCACTTCGACTCTCTTCAGCGGCAGCCAGTCCAACTTCAGGATCACCCCCCGCCCCTAAACCTCTGGTAGTCTCCGGACCAAGTTGAATTTTAATGTCTGCTGGATTATCGTTCAACGCCTGGTGGTCGGTATTGGCTGCAATGAATTGAATACCGCTCATCCCTAGAGTAATCATCCGCTCTACGGCATTGCAGCCACCGCCTCCCAATCCAATAACCTTTAACACAGGTTGTATGATCGTAGAAACTGTAGATTGTTTGGCATCTATAACCTGAGATTGATTCAATTGATTCATTGGATCCCCTTCCACATTGAAATTCGTATAAGTATTCATGATGTCATATTCCATCTTTATGATGCACAAAGTGTGCCACTGGTACTCAACCTATCCACGGTACAACCTGCTTCCCGCAGCATCTGAAGCGCCTCTTCAGAAATCACCTCTTCGCTACCAACGACAGTGACGTGCGAAGCGAGACAAGCCTCAGATAGGGAGAAACCTACAGTTGGATGAAATTCTTGTATCAAAGGCTGGATGAGTTCCAAATCCCATTCTGCAGCACCCCAAGAGTAAAGCGGTAGTAAGAGGTAATGCGCAATTAGGCTCGAAACTTCGCCCCCTACATCAACTGACCTCTCCAATTTCGTTCGCAGTTTTTCAACTGACTTAATTTCTTTTGAACCTCTTGCTTCCGCTCTATCTCGAAAATTTGCCAACCATTTATGTAGCCTATCAATAACAAGAAGTTTCTCACCGTCCGGTTGAAACCAAGCATGAGAAACAAATTCGCTCGTTTTAGCGGCTGAAAGGAGCCAGAAATTGCAGGCGAGAACCTCATCAGGTATGGGGTCTTTTGATGCTTCTACATTCGAGTCGTTCGCAATAAGGCGAGCAATCTCTAAATTTTTATCAGCATGTGCAACTTCGTCTACCTGCGGCAAGGTTAAATCCTGATGGTCACCCGGTCTACTTCCAGCACGTAGGAGCAGTATAGGCAACGAACTGCCAATCTCCTCCTTGGAAATGGTTTCATACCAATCAAAAATGCGAAAACCGAGCTGGTCTTGGACACCAGGCGGCGTGTCATATGGTCTGGCGCCAGGCCATCGAGCAGGACCTCCAGAACCCCAGTTCACCGGTCTGTTCACTGCAAATGCATAGACCCCTAATACTAAACGTTCCAACAAGGTCTCAAAATCGCGGCGTTTAATACTGCGTAAGGCGGTTCGTAAAAAAGCAGTGTCCCAAAAATCACCACCGGGTTCTAAAGGCGGAAATACAGGAAGGAGACCCTCATTGAGGGCTAAATTTGCCTGCGGTAGGAAAATATCCAAGAAACGTTCTACCAGTTTTATTTGAGCCCATGAGTTTGTAGTCCATGATGAGCGGTTATTTGGACGATCACCCAAAACAACGTAACGCACACCCCAACGGGCATAGCTCCTCAGCAGCAAGCGCAGCGATACATCATTCGCACGCCCATTTATGGGCATCACAAAATGTAGGATGGGTTCAATTTCAGCGTCAATCAGGGCATTAATGAAGTATTCCGGGATCGCACGCTCTGTAGGAGCTAGGAGAGTTATCCAGGAGGCAGCAAGTTTTTGAAGCTCCGGTAACCATGACTGCAGGTCATGTTCACTATAGTGAACCGTGTCGGGAAAGTAATGGAAACCTAATCGAGAGATTTTGACTTGTCGTGACGAAATATTCGTTCGTGAAGCACTATTCATATACGTCTCATTTATTGAGGCCATTAGTGAGTATATTTTTTTATTGCAAGTTCAATGCCACAGGATTCTACATACAAGCAACGAGAGATAGAACTTATGGAATAGTCATTAATTGATATTGTCGCAATATGCATACAGAAAATTGCTATAAGTAATACAAAATTTTAATGTTAATCTGGTAAAATCTATTGCTGAGAAGTGTCTGTTAATATTGGGATTCTAGATAAGTGAAGTGGGAAAGTGAAGGTTTTTAGATAGGAGTTTGAATCATTATGACATCAGAATTTATCATTGATGTGTCAGAAGCAGACTTTGAATATCACGTAATTACCTATTCACAGAATATTCCTGTGGTTGTTGATTTCTGGGCTGAATGGTGTGGTCCATGCCGGGTGATAGGACCAATCTTAGGACGATTGGCAGAAGAAGCTCAAGGCGGATTTCGCCTCGCGAAAGTTAACGTTGACGAAAACCCAAACCTAGCCCTTAGATACAACGTTCGCAGCATTCCTATAGTTAAGGCTTTTAAGGAAGGTAAAATGGTCGCGGAATTTGTCGGAGCACAGCCAGAATCGAAAATTCGTGAGTTCTTGCATGAAGTTACCCCGGATCAAAGCGATCTGAACCTGGAAAAAGGTCAGAACCTATTGGAAATGCAGCAGCCTATTGAAGCTGAAAGCTCTTTCCGCCAGACTCTCGATAGCTCACCTACGAATTCTGCAGCGTTATTAGGATTGGCTAGATGCCTTCTACTTCAAGGACGTGGGACTGAAGCATTAGATCTGCTGAGCAACTTTCCAACCAGTAAGGAATTTGCGTCTGCAGAAAAACTTCATCCCTTAGCAAAGGAATTATCGCAGCTTGATACCGAAAGAGCAAGGATCGAAGCAACCGGCGCCCCCCTCGACGCGGCGTTTCAAAATTCACTGCGGCTCATTAATAGAGGCAATGTTGAGGCAGCTATGGACGGATTGCTGGATATCCTGCGTGAAGACAAGCACTACAATGATGGTGAAGCGCGCCGGATCATGGTCGCCTTACTCGAAATGCTCGGGGATAACAATCCAATCACACGCCAATACCGGGGCGAATTAGCATCAGTATTATTTTAATTTCTGTATCAATATGTAAGCAACAAGAGTTTGAAAAAAGATGACGCCTCCGGAGTATGTACTCTAAAGGCGCCATATTTATTTTCAAAGCCCTAGAGGGCTTCAGAAAAACCCCACCATGCCGTGTGCAGCTAAGTTTTGAACCTGCCTTCGCAGGTTGGGTCCCGCCTCTAGAGTTCAGCCTTGGCCGTAGCCTATCGCTTCCTTCCAAGAAGATTGGAACCCCGTTTAAGAGTGTTGGCTCAAAACCGAGGTGCGGCATCACGCGCACAGCAGGGCAATTTATTTATACCATAAAACGATTCTAATGGGTAGGTGATTTGCCTCCAACATGACTTAATTGAACAACAATATTCTCAGACCTTCTGTCACTTCATATTAAAGTCCTACCTATGGATACATCCTCTTAATCGTGCGCGGGAACGGTATCGTTTCACGGATATGATTGATTCCGCAAATCCAGGACACAGTTCGCTCCACTCCTAATCCAAAACCACTGTGAGGTACACTCCCAAAACGCCGCAGTTCAAGATACCACTTAAATGCATCCTCGGGTAAATTGTGTTCATGCAGCCGCTGTAGTAATAATTCTGGATCCGAAATTCGCTCGCTGCCGCCAATAATCTCCCCATACCCCTCGGGTGCTAGTAAATCGACGCTTTTGGAAACCTCAGGTCGTCCCTGCCATGGTTCCATATAAAACGCTTTCACCTGCGTGGGAAACCCATACACAAACACAGGTTTATTAAACTCTTCGGTCAATGCAGTTTCGTGGGGGGAGCCAAAATCCATTCCCCATTCAAAATTTAATAGCTCCTTTTGTTCTGGATCCTCTGTCCTGTCGCGAATCTTCCCAATCATCTCGACAGCTTCGTCGTATGAAATTCTTGGGAACGGCGGTTCAATAGTCTCGAGCTGCGATGTGTCCCTACCCAATGATGCTAACTCCGGTGCGCGTTCATTTAAAACCCGCTTGACGATATAGGTGATAGATTGTTCCCCAACTTCCATTAATTCATCCAGGTCACAGAATGCCATCTCAGGCTCAAACATCCAAAATTCGGTTAAATGGCGCCGAGTTTTGGATTTCTCTGCCCGGAAAGTAGGTCCAAAAGCATAAACCTTACTGAAAGCGAATATATTCGCTTCGTTATAAAGCTGCCCACTTTGGGCTAAAAATGCAACACCTTCGTCAAAATATGGGGTTTCAAAAAGGGTCGTTGTGCCTTCGCAAGCTGCCGGGGTCAAGATTGGTGTATCAAGATTAATAAATCCATTCTGGTCAAACCACTCACGGATTGCACTTATGACCATTGCGCGAATTCGGAGGATTGCCCACTGGCTGGGCATCCTTATCCAGAAATGCCGGTTATCCATCGCGAAATCGACACCATGCTCTTTAAGAGCCATTGGATAGTCATCTGCTGCCGCCTGTATGATCTGAAATTGAGTAATGCCAAGTTCATAGCCGCCTGGGATACCAGGAGCGCGCTTATCAGCCCGGATAACTCCAGTCACGATGATCGATGATTCCTGGGGAACATGCACTAGTTGATTAAATAGTTCGGCGTCAACATCGTTTTTAAATGCCACGCACTGCACAAATCCATAACCATCGCGAAGGAGCAAAAAAACCAACTTACCTTTGTGCGTTCGGTTGTAAACCCAACCTCTGATGCTTACTTCCTGGTTTTCATATTCAGCAACCTGTTCAACTCTGATAGCTGGGTGCATCAATATTCCTCCAGATTTATAAATCAAGCTTGATATGTAGATCTTTCAACTGGTATGGATCAACCGGCGAAGGTGCGTCTGCCATCACATCGCGCGCATGCTGGTTCTTTGGAAATGCGATCACTTCACGAATATTGGGCTCATCCGCCAGGATCATGCAAAGACGATCAATGCCAGGGGCTATTCCACCATGTGGAGGGGTCCCATATTCAAACGCTTCCAGCATATGACCAAATCGATGGTGCGCTGTCTCCTGGTCCAAACCGATCAATTCGAAAACCTCCTCCTGCAGTTGACGATCATATATACGGATCGAACCTCCGCCGACTTCATGACCATTAAGAACCATATCGTACTGTTGACCGCGTGCTTTACCAGGATCGATCTCGATCAGCGGGATATCCTCGGGCATAGGAGCGGTAAATAAATGGTGACTGGGATCCCATCTTTGTTCTTCCGAATTCCAGATAACGAATGGAAAATCTATCACCCAGCAAAATGCCAGCACGTCCGGATCAATTAATCCCAACCTATCTGCCAGGGATACCCTCAAAAAACCCAATGCTTCATTCACGACGGCTGGCTGATCAGCAACAAATAATAATAAATCTCCAGGGTTTGCTTCCAGACGTGCCATGATGATTTCAACATTTTCCGGTGAGATATATTTAGCAAAAGAGGAGCGCTGCTCACCTTCGGAGGTTATTGCCAAATAGGCAAGACCCTTTGTTCCATGTCCTATTACAAATTCGTTCAATTCATCAATCTGTTTTCGGCTATAGTCCCCTAAACCTTGAGCATTGATACAGCGTACATATCCTCCTGCAGTTACGACGGTTTCAAAAATTTTGAGCCCGATACCAGGCACGATATCCGTTATATCTTTTAGCTCCATGCCAAAACGAAGATCCGGGTTATCTTTGCCAAATCGTTCCAGCGCTTCTTGATAGGTCAATCTAGGCCAGGGACTCGCTAATAATCGCTTATGCGGAACGACCTCTGCGACCAGTTCTGTAAATAAATCCTCCGTGAGTTTCATAATATCTTCACGCTCGACAAAGGACATTTCAAGGTCTAATTGTGTGAATTCTGGCTGTCGATCTCCACGCTGGTCCTCGTCACGGAAACAGCGTGCAATCTGAAAATAACGATCGGTTCCCGCCACCATAAGAAGCTGCTTCAACTGTTGGGGAGACTGCGGTAAGGCGTAGAAATCACCTGGATGCTGGCGCGAGGGGACTAAATAGTCACGCGCTCCCTCCGGAGTCGATTTAAATAAAATCGGGGTCTCAATTTCGAGGAAATCGCGCTCACTCAAATAATCGCGTATAAATTTGACAACCTTATGCCTTAATTCCAGATTATTCCTCATTCGCGCTCGCCGTAAATCGAGGTAGCGATAGCGGAGACGGGTTTGTTCATCCGCCTCATCCTGTCCGTTGATAGAAAACGGTGTTGGTTTGGCCGGATTGAGTATTTTTACCTCTAATACTTCTACCTCAATTTCACCTGTCGATAAATCTGGGTTTTCCTTACCTTCCAGCCTTGGACGCACAATTCCCTCTACCTGGATAACCCATTCCAAGCGTACA